>ORJL010813114.1_pt1 | contig 70820 bp, 65 predicted proteins | sample 1779941 | NCBI WGS metagenome assembly ORJL01 (sample SAMEA104232317, study PRJEB22302) | groundwater metagenome | biome: forest; feature: aquifer; material: groundwater | place: USA | collected 2011-08-07 | depth 5.8 m | reverse complement strand
GGCGCTTTGATTTGATTGATCAGAAACGAAAAGGAAAAAATTTTAGAAGCTGAAAGGTTTTATGGCAGACAGCGATATTTCACGCAATAAAAAGCGCCTTCTTGAAATCCTAAAGAAGGAAGCTTTCTTTAAAGAAAAAGTTGTTTTGTCGTCGGGAAAAGAGAGTGATTTTTATATCGATGCCCGCCGGGTGACGCTTAAGCCCGAAGGCGCGTATTTGTGCGCCAAGATTATTTTGGAAATGGTTAAAGACGAGCGTGTTGATGCCATCGGCGGCCCGACTATGGGGGCTGATCCGATTGTCGGGGCGATTGCGGCCGTCAGTTTTGAGGCGGGCAGGCCGGTGAATACGTTTATCGTCCGCAAAGCGCCCAAGCCTTACGGCAAGCAGCAGCAGATCGAAGGCCCGCTCATTGCCGAAGGTGGAAAGGTCGTCATTGTTGATGATGTGGCGACGACCGGCAAGGCTTTTGTTCAAGCCATTGATGTGTTAAAAGCGATGGGGATAACGCCTCATAAAGCGATTTGCATTGTTGACCGCGATGAGGGCGCCAAAGAAATTTTAAGAGAAAAAGGCTGCGAGCTTCTTTCGATTTTTAAAGTCAGTGATTTTTTAAAATGAAACACCTCATCCTTGCCTCAGGCTCGCCGCATCGTAAGAAACTTCTGAAACTCTTAGGCGTAAAATTTATCGTTCGCCCAAGCAAAATAAAGGAAGATAAAAACATCACGACGACCTGCGCGGATTTTGTTAAACAAAATGCGCTGCGTAAGGCGCAAGATGTCGCGAAACATGTTTCATCAGGTATTGTTATCGGCGCCGATACCATTGTGTATTTAGGCCAAAAGCGTATCATTGGAAAGCCGCGCAATTTAGCTCATGCCAAAAGGACGCTCAAAATGATTTGCCGCCTTCCGCAGTGGGTTTATACGGGTTTGGCGCTCGTTGACGCGAGAACCAAAAAGACAGTCGTGGATTACGAAAAGACAAAAATTGTGATGAACCACTTATCTGACGCGGAGATCGAGCGTTACTATAGCCACGTCTCTCCTTTGGATAAAGCGGGGGGTTTTGATATTCAGGGAAAAGGCGGGCTCTTGATTAAACGCATTGAAGGGTGTTACTTTAACGTGATCGGTTTGCCGCTAAGCAAGCTGGCGGCGATGCTCAAAAAATTTGGCGTTATCATTTTTCTTTTGCCGATGATGATTTTTGTCGGCGGATGCGCGACGGAATACAACCTTGCCACCGGACAAGAAGAATCTTTGATTTACGATACCGACAAGGAAGTTTCCCTCGGCGAATCAATTTCCCGGCAATTGGAAAAAGACGCAAAAATGATTACCGATGTTGATGTTAATGAGCGCGTGTCCGCCATTTTGCGTAAGATTGTGGAGGTCTGCGACCGCAAAGATGTTGTTTACTCTATTAAAGTCATTGATGAGGACAAGGTTAACGCCGTCAGCCTTCCGGGCGGGTACGTCTATGTTTACAAAGGATTGATTGATAACGTGAAAAATGACGACGAGCTGGCCTGCGTCATTGCCCACGAGGTAGCGCATATTACCGCTAGGCACAGCATCAAGAAAATGCAGAGCCTCTATGGATATACATTCCTTAAGCTTCTCGCGGTTCAGACAACAAGAAGCGCTGATGTGGCGCAAGGCATGGATTTGGCGTTTGCCTCGATTTTTACGGAATATTCCCGTGAGGATGAGCTTCAAGCTGACAGGCTCGGCGTTAAATACGCGAAAAAGGCCGGTTATAATCCCGCCGCCATGGCGGATTTTTTGAAAAAGCTTAGCGAGATCCAAGCCAAAGAGCCGTCGCGGCAATTTAGTTATTGGCGAACCCATCCGCATATCCCACAGCGTATTGCCGCCGTTAATCAGGCGGTATCCGGCAGTCTTGAATTTAAGGATTATTTGAATTTGGTGGGTGAGGAATGAGGGGAATTTTTTTAAGGGCGCAAGCGACTTTATTTTTTTTGTTGATGTCGCTTGCGCCCATCGGTTCTTCGCATTTGTTCGCCGCGCAAAATAAAGTTTGCGTTAGAGAACAATGTTTCACTGTTGAGCTTGCCCAAACGCCGCAGGAGTTGGCGCGCGGCTTGCAATTCTACCCGTCTTTAGATTCAGATAGCGGAATGTTTTTTATTTTTCCTCAAAATGGCACTCCTACTTTCTGGATGAAAAATACTCTCGTGGCGCTGGATATTATTTGGATTAACGAAGCCAAACAAATTGTTCATGTCACACCCGGCGCTTTGCCTTGCCGAGAAGACCCGTGCCCGGTTTTTCGCCCTTCCCGTGAAGCGCGTTATGTTTTAGAAATCAACGCCGGCCTTGCCCAGAAGCAAAACATCAATATCGGCGATGAGGTGCGTTTTGAATTTCCTTAATCACATCATCCATCCTTCCTCGTATTATCTCAATCCTTTTTTTATCCCGCCGGCGATGGTGGCTGTCTTGTTTTTGGCAATGGGTATTTTTAACCTGCGGCTGGATAAGAAGGCAAGTTTCATCCGTCCGCTTTTGTATTTATGCGCGAACGTTTGCCTTTGGCTTTTGGCCTGCGCTTTCGCGTTTAACGCGAAAGCGCAGGACGTTTTGCTTTTTTGGATAAAAGTCCAATTTGCCGGATTCTCTATTTTACCGGCGGCGCTTCTTCATTTGGCATCCGTGTATGCAAGGCGTTACGACAAAAAACGGACGCTTATTTTTACGGCTTACGCGCTTCAATCCGCCTTCGCGTGTTTCATTTTTGTTCAAATGTCTTTTGCCGGCCTTCAACAGTATTTCTGGGGATTCTCGTTTAGCGCGGGATTTTTGCCCAATGTCTTTTTGCTCTCCACATTGTTTTTTATCGCCGCGGGCATCATGCTTTTGCGCCAACATTATCGCTCTTTGACAGTGGGGGACTTGACGAAAAAACGAACCAAATACCTTATCGTCGCGTTTTGTTTTGCCGCCTTTAGCATTGTTGATGTTTTTCCCGGCTACGGCATCGCGATTTATCCCCTGGGGTATTTGGCGATGCTGTGCTTTGTGATCAGTTTTACCTATGCGGTTGTGCGTTACCACAATTTGGTCATCGCCAACCACGCGAAGGAATTGGAGATAAAAATAGAGGAGAAAACCAAAGAAGTTTCCCGTGTTTTGGAGGAACTTCGCACGATGCAGCTCAAGCTGATTGAAACCGGAAAAATTTCAGCTCTCGCGAGTTTGAGCGCCGGGATCTTGCATCAGATCAGCCAGCCGATTACCGCCATTCACGGCTTTGTGAAATTTATGAAAAAAGAAATGAAAGACACTGAGCCCTTTTATAAGGCCATTGTCATTATGGAAGAGCAATCCACGTATCTTAAAGACATGTTGGAAGATTTGATGGAGCTCATTCGCCATCGGGAAATCAAAAAAGAAAACGTGGACATTAACCCGTGTATTAAAAGGGCGGTCAATCTTTTGACGGACGAATTGAGGATCCGGCGCATCAATTGGGATACCGTTTTGGCTGAAAATCTGCCGGCGGTGTATGCCGACTGCGTTCATTTGCAGCAAATCTTTATGAATATTATCGTTAACGCGATGGAGGCGTTAAGCGCTTTGCCAAAAGGCTCGACACGTTATATAAAAATTACATCCGCGCACGATAATGTAAAAAATCAAATTACGGTTTCCTTTGAAGACACCGGCCCGGGGATCAATAAGGAAACTCAAGCGCAAATCTTTGAGCCGTTTTTTTCCACAAAAGCCAAGGGGGCGGGGATTGGCCTAGCGCTTTGCAAGGATCTTATCGCCGAACACGGCGGCGTGATTGATATCCACAGTGAAGAAAACAAAGGGACAACATTTATCGTCCGCCTGCCGGCCAGCAAAAATATCCTCGAAAATTTAACCGTGCAAAAAACATAAGTTGTAGTATATAATTACAGTAGAGAAAGGTCCTCGGCCTATGCATAGTCTCAACATCCTTGTTGTTGACGACAAAAAAGTGATCGGGGACCTTTTTGATTTTACCTTAGGTTACAGCGGCCATGTGATTACGGTCGTGGACAACGCCCAGGCAGCCGTGGATGTCGTCCGCAAAAAAAGTTTTGATATCGCTTTCCTTGATATTGTGATGCCGGATAAAGACGGCGTTGAAACTTTAAAGGAGATTAAAGAAATTTCTCCGCGCCTTCCCGTTGTGATGATGAGCGGATACACCATCGAGGAAAAACGCGAGCAGGCCCGTACGTGCGGCGCCGTTACCTGCCTTAAAAAACCTTTCGAGATTGATGACGTCAAAGACGTGATCAGAGAAACGCTGGGGCGGGAAGTTTAGGCCGGCAAAAGATTTTTGTTTTTATCGCGCAAGCCTTGCGGCTTGCGCTGTTTTTTAAAGAGACGGAAGCCTCCTCACACAACAGACCCTCACATTGCAATTCTCTCTTTCGTATGTTATCCTTTCGCCATAAGTTTGGTAATAGGACTACGACACTCTTTAAAGTCAGGAGAAATGTGAAAGGTTATTTTAGAGCGCAAAATTATTTTTTAGCTTTTGCCGTATTTTTATTCCTCACTCTTAGTCTCACGCCTGCCAATGCTTTAAATTCAAACAAGGAAGAAAAACTCCCACAGGATTTCCCTACATCCCCTTATGAACAAAATCTCGGCGAGTATTCAGAAAATACAACGACCGCCGTGATTCCCCAGCTTCCCGGCTGGCCGCAGAGTACGGGTGATTATGTGCGCTCTTCCCCAGTTATTGCCGATCTTGATGGCGATGGCTTTTTGGAAATCGTAGTTGGTTCTTATGACAGCAAAGTCTATGCTTGGCATGCTAATGGAACTCTGGTCGCTGGTTGGCCGCAGAGTACGGGTGATTATGTGGAATCTTCTCCAGCCATTGCCGATCTTGACGGTGATGACTCCCTGGAAATCGTGGTTGGTTCTCTCGACGGCAAGATTTACGCCTGGCATGCCGATGGCACTCCTGTTGCCGGCTGGCCGCAAAATGCGGGAAGTTATGTGTATTCTTCTCCAGCCATTGCCGATTTGGACGGCGACGGCTCCCCGGAAATCGTAGTCGGCTCCCAGGATCATAAGGTTTACGCCTGGCATGCCGATGGCACTCCTGTCACTGGCTGGCCGCAAAGCACAGGTAGTTTCATGTATGCTTCTCCAGCCATTGCCGATTTAGACGGCGACGGCTCTTTGGAAATTGTGATTGGTACTTATGACAAAAAAGTCTACGCCTGGCATGCCGATGGTACTCTTGTTATCGGCTGGCCGCAAAGTGCGGGTGGTTGGGTATATTCTTCTCCAGCCATTGCCGATTTGGACGGCGACGGCTCTTTGGAAATTGTGGTTGGTTCTTGGGATAGGAAGGGAGCAGTCTATGCCTGGCATGTCAATGGCACCCTTGTTACCGGCTGGCCGAAAAGCGTGAGCTCTATTATAACTTCTTCTCCAGTCATTGCCGATTTCGACGGTGACGGCTCTTTAGAGGTTGTGGTTGGTTCTTTTGACAGAAAAATCTACGCCTGGCATGCCAATGGCACTCTTGTTACCGGCTGGCCGCAAATCGTAGGTGGTTCTGTGAATCAATATGTGCATTCTTCCCCAGCTATTGCCGATCTTGATGGCGATGGCTCCTTGGAAATAGTGATTGGTGCTGATAATGGTATGGTTTATGCCTGGCATGCCGATGGCACTCTTGTCACTGATTGGCCACAGAGTACAAGTAATAGAGTGTATTCTTCCCCAGCTATTGCCGATTTAGATGGGGACGGGTCTCTAGAAATTGTTGTTGGCTCTGATGACAGTAAAGTTTATGCTTGGACTTTGCCGTCGATTTATTCGAGCGAGAGAATGCCTTGGCCGATGTTTCACCACGATTCAAAACATACAGGTTCACCCTTTTTCCCGCCATTTTTAAATCCTATCGGCAATAAGACCGTTGCCGAAGAGCAAATATTAAATTTTACTGTCAATGCTTATGATAGCAATGGAGATACGATCACTTATTCCGCCAGCAATCTTCCTTCTGGCGCAACCTTTAATCCTGCTACCGGAAGTTTTGTCTGGACGCCGGGATTTGATCAATCCGGCAGTTATACTGATGTCCATTTTGAGGTGAGTGATGGAACCGCCACAGACAGTGAGGACATTACCATCACCGTTACCAACACCAATCGTCCGCCGGTACTTAATTCGATCGGCAGCAAAACCATGGCTGAAGGGCAAGAGCTAATATTAGCTGTTAATGCCATTGACCCTGATGGCGACTCTTTAGTTTACAGCGCTTCCAATCTTCCCGCTGGCGCCATCTTTGATGCTGCCACCAAAATCTTTGCTTGGAATCCCGATTACACCCAGGCTGGCAGTTATGCTAATGTTCATTTTGAAGTAAGCGATGGAACCGCCATAGACAGTGAGGACATTACCATCACCGTTACCAACACCAATCGTCCGCCAGCGCTTGATTCAATTCGCATCCCAACTATCGCTGAAGGGCAAGAGTTAATATTGGCTGTTAATGCCATTGACCCTGATGGCGACTCTTTAGTTTACAGCGCTTCCAATCTTCCCGCTGGCGCCATCTTTGATGCTGCCACCAAAATCTTTGCTTGGAATCCCGATTACACCCAGGCGGGAGTTTATCCTAACATTCATTTTGAAGTGAGTGATGGCATAGAGATGGACAATGAAGATATTACTATTGCTGTTACCAATGTTAATCAGCCACCCGTGCTTGCGTCGATTGATTTTAAGACTATCTCGGAAGGAACAAATCTTAGCTTTACCATTGGTGCCGCTGACCTTGACAATGATCCTCTGACCTATTCGGCAACAAATCTTCCATCCGGCGCAGCCTTTGATGCCAATACAAAAACATTCTCGTGGACACCGGATTACGCGCAAGCGGGAAGTTACCCCAATGTTCATTTTGAAGTGAGCGACGGCACAGCAACAGACAGTGAAGACATTACCATCACCGTTACCAACACCAATCGTCCGCCGATGATTAGCATTATTCCCAATCAAACCGTTCGTGCAGGGTCTTTGCTAACGGTAGTTCTTCCTCGTTATGCCTCTGATCCGGATGGAGATAGGCTAGTTTATTCGGCCTCCAGGCTTATCGGAGGAATGACGTTAACTTCTCAAGGATTGTTGTCGTGGGTCCCCAAGAATAACCAGGTGGGTGGTTATGCTATGCAAATTACGGCAACCGACATTCACGGATTATCAACTACCAGGAGTTTTACCGTTAATGTTACAAGCCCTCCGCCCCAGCTCAATTTTGACGCTAGCCCGACATTAATAACTTTGGGCCAATCATCTGCTTTAAGTTGGAATAATCCATCCATGTTTAAATCTAAGTGTACCGCGTCTGGAGGCTGGCAAGGCCCTAGAACAGTTGTAGGAAATCAAATTGTTGCACCCAAGGTGACGACCACTTATACGCTCTCTTGCGATGGGAGTGCAAGCGGCCACCTTGAGAAGTCTGTCACTGTGACAGTTCAAAGAAATCCACCGCCTCCCTCAGCGCAGTAACTCAGGATTTTAAAAAGAATAAAATGTTAGGGCTTCGTCCCGCACAAAGCGGGACGAAGCCCTTTTTCTTTTTTACGACTAATCTTTATTTTTTGGGACGATAGAGATGCGTGCTTTGGCCGAAGAAGACTTCCGCGGATTCCATGAAGGTTTCAGAAAGAGTAGGGTGGGGATGAATGCTAAGTTTTACATCGGAGGCTAAAGCTCCCATTTCAACCGCTAAAACGCCTTCCGCAATAAGTTCTCCCGCGCCGACACCCGCGATGGCAACTCCCAAAACACGTTCGCTTTCAGGATCTAAAATAAGTTTTGTGAGTCCATCGCTTCTATCTAATGTCATCGCGCGTCCGGACGCGCCCCAGGGAAATTTTGCTACTTTAATGGGAATATTTTCTTTTTGTGCTTGTGTTTCTGTCAGTCCGCACCAGGCAATTTCAGGGTCAGTAAAAACGACCGCGGGAATAGCTTTTGGTTCAAAGGCGACTTTGTGGCCCGCAATCGCCTCGACGGCAACGCGGCCTTCATGGGAAGCTTTGTGCGCGAGCATGGGTTCGCCGGCGACATCGCCGATGGCGTAAATATTTGGCTCTTTGGTTTGGCGTTGGCCGTTGATTTTGATAAAACCTTTAGCGTCAAGTTCGATTTTTGTATTTTCCAATCCCAAGTCTGCTGAATTGGGTTTGCGGCCAATGGCGACGAGAACTTTTTCAAATTCTTTTTCGCTTTGCGAGGCGTCTTTTCCTTCAAATGTAACCGCAATTCCGCTACTGGCCTCTCTCATTTTAATAACCTTTGTTTCGAGCATCACGCTTTCAAATTTCTTTTCGATATGTTTGGCAAGGATTTGGGTTAAATCACGGTCCACGCCGGGAAGAAGTCCAGGCGTCATTTCGACGACCGAGACTTTTGTTCCCAACGCCGCGTAAACGCTTCCCAATTCAAGGCCGATATATCCACCGCCAACGACAAGAAGTGTTTTAGGAATATCTTTCAATTCCAATGCGCCCGTGGAATTAAGAATGCGCGGGCTTGTCGGTAAATTGGGCAAAGCGATCGGGTGCGAACCGGTTGCTACAACGGCATACTCAAATTTTAATTCTTCGGATGCGCCGGACTCTTTTTGAATAAGAAGCGTTGTGTTATTCATAAAATTGGCACGTCCGCGGATAAAGCTGACTTTTCGAAATTTGGCGAGCTGTCCGAGATTCCCGGTCATTTTTGTAACGATATTGTCTTTCCACGCGCGCATTTTATCGATGTCGATTTTTGGCGCGGGGAACTCGACGCCCCAGTTTTTTGCCTCTTTGGCTTCATTAAGAACTGTCGCGATATGTAAAAGGGCTTTTGAGGGAATACATCCGCGGTAAAGGCAAACGCCCCCGGGATTAATTTCTGTATCGACGAGCGTAACCTGAAGGCCTAAATCCGCCGCCAAAAAAGCTGCCGCATAACCGCCGGGTCCGGCGCCAATCACGACAAGCTGTGTGGTTTTTATTTCGCTCATTTGGATTATCCTTCCAATTCCATCAGGAAAGGATGCTGGATGGCATCGACGACCCAGCGCAGGAAACGCGCGCCATCCGCGCCGTCAATCACACGATGGTCATAGGAAAGAGATAAAGGAAGCATCAGCCGCGGGACAAAATGATCACTCATATAAACGTGTTCCATGGAAGCGCGGGAAATACCAAGAATGGCAACTTCGGGCAAATTCACAATCGGCGTAAAACTTGTTCCACCAATGCCGCCTAAATTGGTAATCGTAAAAGTACCGCCTTGCATTTCTTCCAGAGTTGTTTTTTTGTTTCGGGCGCGCTCGGCGAGTTGAGTTAATTCAACGGAAAGCTCGGTTATACTTTTCTTGTCGATATCGCGGATGACCGGAACAAGAAGGCCGCGGTCGGTGTCAACGGCAATTCCGATGTGAATATATTTCTTCAAAATGATTTCGTTTTTGGCTGGATCAATGCTCGCGTTAAACTGCGGGAAATTCTTTAAGGCCTGGCCCAAAACTTTCAAAAGAAAAGAAGTGATGGTGAGTTTTCCGCCGGCTTTCTCAACCTTTTCGGCAAAGCGCTTGCGAAGTTTTTCGATTTCCGTAATATCTGCTTTATCAAACTGCGTGACATGGGGAATGGTTTGCCAGGCTTGTGTCAAGTGTTCGGCGGCTTTTTTACGAAGCGGGCTCATTGCTTGATGTTCAATCGCGCCCCATTTGGAAAAATCAGGGAGGATGATAGCGGGAGCGATTGATGTGCCGCCGCCTCTGGCGGCGGCACCTGTATTTAACGCCTTTGAATATGCCTTCACATCTTCAATCGAAATTCTTCCCCGCGGCCCGGAACCGGGAACGCGATTAATATCAATACCAATTTCGCGGGCAAAGCGGCGAACCGACGGAGCAGCAGCGACATCCGCGCGGACTTCAATGGCCTGCTCGACAGGCGCTTCTTTGGTTATGGTTTGCTGGGTTTTTGGTGTTTCGCTAGAGTTTGAAGGCGGCGGCGTTTTTGGATCTTCAGTTTTTTCTTCGGATGTTTTCGTCGGCGCCGCCGCAGATTGGGCGGAAGCCGTGCTTGCGTCCGTATCAATCTTTAAAATGAGCTGGCCGATTTTTACTTCACTGCCTGATTTAACGAGGACTTCTTTAACCAGGCCGTTTAACGAAGAGGGGATTTCCAAAACCGCTTTGTCGGTTTCCAATTCTAAAATCGGCTGGTCTTTTTTAACCACATCGCCGGCTTTCACCAAAACTTTTGTGGCAATGCCGGATTTGATGTTTTCGCCGAGTTCAGGAAGTTTAAAATCTGTCAGCACAGGGGATCCTTTCTACGAAATCGCCGGATTAAGTTTTTCCGGATTGATTCCCAGTTCTTGTATCGCTTTTTTAACGGCTTCAGGCTTGACTTTACCTTCTTTTGCAAGCGCTGTTAGGGTTGCGACAACTACGTAGCGCGCGTCAACTTCGAAAAAATCACGCAAATCTTTTCGCCCTTCGCTTCGGCCAAAACCGTCAGTTCCCAGAGAAATAAACGCTCCCGGAATCCATCGGGCAAGTGAATCGGGAAGTGTTTTTAAATAGTCCGATGCGGCGACAAAAACGCCGCTCTCTTTTCCCAAGCACTCATTGATGTAAGGCGCTTTCGGCTTTTCTGTCGGGTGAAGCATATTCCAGCGTTCGCAGTCAAGGGCGTCGGTGTGAAGCGATTTATAACTCGTGATGCTCCAAACGTCGGACGCCACGTCATATTTTTCTTCCAAGATTTTCTGGGCCTTGATGACTTCATTTAAAATCGCGCCGCTGCCAAAAAGATGCGCGCGGAATTTTTTATCTTTTTTTTCGGAAGCCTTGAAGCGGTACATGCCTTTTAAAATACCATCTTTCACATCCCCCGGCATGGCCGGCATGGCGTAATTTTCATTTCCGACGGTCAGATAATAAAAAATATCTTCCTGATTTTCATACATGCGCCGTATCCCATCGCGGATAATCACAGCCAATTCATAAGCAAAGGCCGGGTCGTAGGCCATCATATTAGGAATAGCGAAGGCGGATAAATGGCTGTGTCCGTCTTGATGTTGTAACCCTTCGCCGGCCAAGGTGGTGCGCCCGGCGGTCGCGCCAAGCAAAAATCCGCGGCAGCGCGAATCAGCGGCCGCCCAGAAAAGATCGCCCACGCGCTGATAACCAAACATGGAGTAGTAGATATAAAAAGGAATGGTGTTAACGCCATGCGTAGAGTAAGCCGTTCCGGCGGCGATAAAAGAAGACATAGAGCCGGCTTCCGTAATTCCTTCCTCTAATATTTGTCCGTCTTTGGCTTCTTTATAATAAATGAGGCTGTCGGCATCGACCGGCTCATAAAGCTGGCCGACATGCGAATAGATTCCGCATTGACGGAAAAGCGCTTCCATCCCAAAGGTGCGCGCTTCATCCGGGACGATGGGGACGACAAGTTTTCCAATCTCCGGATCTTTTAACAATTTCGTAAGGATGCGCACGTAAACCATGGTTGTGGAAACTTCCCGGCCATCGGTGCCTTTGTAAAATTCTTCAAACGTTTCTTCGGGCGGTGTTTTAATGGGCGTGCTTTTGGGAGTGCGCGTGGGCATATAACCGCCGAGTTTTTTACGGCACTCATGCAAATATTTCATTTCCGGCGAATCATCGGCGGGTTTATAAAATGGTGCTTGCGCGATATCCTCATCAGAAATGGGAATGCTGAAGCGCGCGCGAAATTCACGGAGCTCGTCTTCGTTCATTTTCTTTTGCTGATGAGTGATATTTTTCCCTTCGCCGGCTTCGCCAAGCCCGTAGCCTTTGATTGTTTTAGCGATGATAACGGTTGGCTGGCCTTTATGTTCGACGGCGGATTTGTAAGCGGTATAGACTTTTTCCGGGTCGTGGCCGCCGCGCTTCATTCTGCGGATTTGGTCGTCAGATAAATGTTTGACCGCTTCCAAAAGCCGCGGGTCAGCACCGAAGAAATGTTCGCGGATATATTTACCGGATTCAACGGTATATTTTTGGTATTGGCCATCGACAACTTCGCCCATGCGTTTGACAAGATAACCGTGGTCATCTTTGGCGAGCAGGGGATCCCAATCGCTTCCCCAAATGACTTTAATGACATTCCATCCGGCTCCCCGGAAGGCTGCTTCAAGCTCCTGAATAATTTTTCCGTTGCCGCGCACCGGCCCGTCAAGCCGCTGAAGATTGCAGTTGATGACAAAAATAAGATTGTCCAGCCGTTCGCGGGAGGCCATGGTGATGGCGCCAAGCGATTCAGGCTCATCAGACTCACCGTCGCCCATAAAAACCCAAACTTTTCTATCCGACCGTGGTTTTAAGCCTCGGTCTTCCAGGTAGCGGATGAATCGCGCCTGATAAATGGACATAATGGGAGCAAGACCCATGGATACAGAAGGATACATCCAAAAGTTAGGCATGAGCCACGGATGAGGATAGGAAGAAAGGCCGCCGCCGGGACGAAGTTCGCGGCGGAAATTTTCTAATTGCTCCGCTGTAAGCCGTCCTTCTAAGAAGGCGCGGGCGTAAACGCCGGGGGAGGCGTGGCCTTGAAAATAGACAACATCGCCGTCTTGATCTTTATTTTTGGCGCGGAAAAAGTGATTAAACCCGATTTCAACAAGGGTTGCGGCGGAGGCGTAGGTGGAAATGTGGCCTCCGATTCCGGCCTCAACGCGATTGGCGCGGACAACCATAGCCATGGCGTTCCAGCGAATGAGGCTTTTGATGCGCCGCTCGATTTCCCGGTTTCCGGGGAAAGCGGGCTGTTTTTCCGGGGCAATGGTGTTGATATAGGGGGTGCTGACGCCAAAGGGAAGCTGAATTCCAGCCTGTTGGGCGCGGATTTTAAGCTGTTGCAATAGGTATTGGACTTTTTCGGGCGGTTCGTGGGCTAAAAGGTAGTCTAACGAGCTGATCCACTCGCGTATTTCAATATCGTCCATGGGGGCGATGCTTTTTTCGGGAGATTCATTCATCGGGTATCTTTCTTTTTGGTTAAAATTTAGGAATTGGCACTAATGCGAGCGCTATTGTATTATGGAAAACTTTGATGTGCAAGATTTTGTTTTTTACTGTAGATTTTATATTTTGAAATTCTTCCCGCGGTTGACAGCCCAGGGGATAATCACTATACTGTAATTGTTTTTGCGCTCCCTTCGGGAGCGCTCGAACCACCTTGAAATATGATAATTCGCGTCCCGCTTTTAGCGGGACGCTTGGACTTTTTCGCGCTCCCTTGCGGGAGCGCTCGAACCACCGCTAAACATTTATAGTGGAAGGTTCTCGCGGAAGTGGCGGAATTGGTATACGCGTACGTCTCAGAAGCGTATGGGGAAACCCGTGAGAGTTCAAGTCTCTCCTTCCGCACCAACTTTCCACTAAACTAATAAATTTTTATGGAGAAAGTTGGTGTGAGTCCCGCCTACTACTGTTTTTGTAGGGAAAAGGCGGGGCCGCACTTATTTTGACCCACCGTCCTAATATCCATGGAATTTTTCTCGACATTTAAAATCACCTTTCTTGCCACCTTCCAGATCTTTTTAATGGGGGCCTGCGGCTATATTCTTGCCAAAAGGGAAATATTGAACAAAGGCGGCCTTCAGTTATTAAGCTGGCTGGTGGTGAATTTCTTCTTCCCGCTTTTTTCCTTCAATCAGCTGATCCATAATTTCAGTTTTACGAAATATCAAAACTGGTGGATATTTCCTTTCATCAGCCTCGCGATAACGGCGGGTGGATTTTTCATGGGCTGGGCGTTTTCTTTGGTTAAAGACAAAATGTCTTACCGCCGGGAATTTGTCGCGATTGTAGGATTCCAGAATTCCGGTTTTATTCCGCTTGTCCTCATCACCACAATGTTTGCCGGAAAAATCGCCGAAGACCTTTACGTTTACACGTTCCTTTTCCTCATTGGTTTTGATTTGGTGATTTGGTCTTTCGGCGTATGGTTTTTGGTGCATGGGAAAGTCGAAAAAAGAGAAATGGGAAATTTAATCGGCGCGCCGGCCGTTGCCATCATTGCTTCTTTGATTCTTATCTTTTTTGGGTTAGACAAGTGGATCCCCGCGGCTGTTATGAAACCCATTGAGATGTTCGGCAATTGCGCGCTTCCTATGGCGATTATTGTCGTCGGAGGAAATCTGGCGATGGTGAATATCTTCGGGGCGAACAGGAAAAAAGTCGCGCTGGTTAGTTTTGTGAAATTGATTGTTTTCCCGGCGCTTGTCTTGGGTCTTTTATCGTTTATCAACGCGCCGCCTTTGATTGGATTTCTTGTGATTCTGGAAGCCGCGGTCCCCAGCGCCAATACCCTTTCGGTGATTGCCCGAAATTACGACATTGACGACCAATTCCTAAATCAAGGCGTCTTTTTTACCAATATCGCCAGCGTATTTACACTGCCGGTGTTTTTAACGTTATATCTTTCGTGCCATCCGCTTATTTAAAGGGAAAAATCCTAACCATGGAATCCAAGACCATTGCCACCAACAAAAAGGCCTTTCGGGATTTTCATTTGCTTGACCGCTGGGAATGCGGAATCCTTCTTAAAGGAAGCGAAGTCAAATCGCTTCGCGCCAGCGAGGTGAGTTTTACCGACAGCTTTGCGCGCGTGGATAAAAACGAAATCCTTCTTTTCAATTTACATATCAACCCCTATCTTCAGGCGAGCTATTTGAATTTAGAGCCGGCGCGGGCGCGCAAACTCCTTTTGCATAAAAAGGAGATATCCAAAATTTCCGGGTTGGTGAGCCAAAAAGGGCTGACACTGATTCCGACAAAGATTTATTTTAACAAGCGCGGTTTTGCCAAGGTTGAAATTTCCGTCGGGAAAGGGAAAAAGTTTTATGACCGGCGGGAAGACATTAAAAAGCGCGACGTGGACCGCGAAATCAAGCGCGCTGAGCAAACCCGCCGTAAGGGTCGGTAAAATTTTCTCTGTGATTTGAATAAAAAGGGCAACCTGCGAAAGCAGGTTGCCCTTCAGCATCTTTTTCCAAAAACTTTGCAAATTCTGTGCCCCGCTCGGACGGAGCCTCGCGGGGCACCATTTTCTTTTCCCTATGTGCAAAAATCTCTTCCAAAGGTACCGAGATTTTTGCACGGTGGAAGAAAATGGTGGAGGTGGCGGGAATCGAACCCGCGTCCTTGGGTTACATCATAAAGGCTTCTACATACGTAGTTTGTTTTTTAATCTCGCCGCGCCCCGCTTCAACAAACAAAATCAAGGCGCAACTAGCTTTCTACGATTTCGCCCAGCCAACAAAAGCAATCGGCAGGACTAGCCTGCATCCGGCTTTTTACCAACCCACAGGCAAGATTGATAAAAAGGCTTAGCTTATATTTAAGCTAAGACTGGTTCCGCGGCTAAGATAGCCTCGGCTTCCGCAACTGGATTGTAGTTTGCGTTTAGTTTTTGCCTGGATATTTTATCCTTCGGCTTTCGCTTAAGGATGCCTTTCGGCACGTGGCCAACCAGACTTCCACGGTATGCGACCCTTACGCTGCCAACTCAAGTCGAGACCTAGTCACCCCCATATTGTAAAAGAGCAGATTGCGACTTAAGTATAATCAAAATCTTCCGTATTGGCAATTTTTTATATACCGCTTGTTTTCGTAGACAATCATGGCAGAAATTATTACAATCATTCATCACAAGTCAGCTTTTTAGGGATTTTTATTAAAGAAGGAGAGTCGAGATGAAAAAGTTTGTTTTTTTATTTTTTATGGGAATTTTATTTTCAAGCCACTTGGTTTACGCGCAAAGCCCGCAAGGGGGCTTAGGTCAATCTCAAGTTAACCCAACCAATTCGGAGGAAGGCATGACTGTTATTTTTGAAACGAACCGAGGCAATATTGAAATCAAACTTTTTTCCGACATCGCCCCCAAGACGGTTGAAAATTTTACAAAACTTGTGGAAAAAGGTTATTACAATGGGCTCATTTTTCACCGCGTTATTAAAAGTTTTATGATTCAAGGCGGCGACCCGACGGGAACCGGCAGCGGCGGCGAGAGTATTTGGGGAAAACCGTTTGAAGACGAGGTGTCGCGCGGCGTCGTTTTTGACCATCCGGGAATTTTGGCTATGGCCAACGCCGGCCCCAACACTAACGGAAGCCAGTTTTTTATTACCACCGTCCCAACGCCTTGGCTCAATATGAAACATACGATTTTTGGCGAGGTCGTTGGCGGGGATGATGTCGTAACCGCTATTGAACAAACCGCTGTTGGGCGCGGGGACCGGCCGCTGGAAGACCAGAAAATTATCAAGGCGTATCTTAAGGCGGAAAAGAAATAACTGTCGGCTGTAAAGTTATCAGCACGGAAATCAGAGGAGTTGCCGGAGTCAGCTTTTATGCCAGGGAAACTTTACATTATTCCAAACACGATAAGCGGGGATGGAGATTTTAGCGGTGTCCCGAATTATATTGCCGCGCTCATCGCGCCGCTTCAGTATTTTATTGTCGAAGAAGAGAAATCCGCGCGGCGTTTGTTAAAGAAAGTAAATCCCCAAATTGTTTTTGAGCAATGCCAGTTTTTCCCGCTAAGCGAACATACCTCAGCAAAAGAACTTCAGGAATATTTAAAAACCGTTTTAACTGAGGATATTGGCTTGATTTCCGAATCAGGTTGTCCGTGCGTGGCTGACCCGGGGGCGGAGGTTGTTTTGTGGGCGCACAAAAATAATAAGAAAGTGATTCCGCTCGTCGGCCCTTCCTCGATTATGTTGGCGCTGATGGCTTCAGGTTTGAACGGTCAAAATTTTGCTTTTAACGGATATTTGCCGAAAGAGCGCGCCGAGCGTATCAAGAAAATCAAAGAGCTCGAGATGCGCTCGGCGCAGGAATCCCAAACCCAAATCTTTATGGAAGCGCCTTATCGTAACCAAAACCTTTTTGAAGATGTTATTTCTGCCTGTCAGCCGTCAACGTTGCTATCAATTTCCTCCGACTTGACGGGGCAGGGGGAATATATTGAAACATTGCCAATTAGCGCCTGGAAAAGCGAGGCGCCGCCGCTGCATAAAAAACCAGCGCTCTTTCTTATTCAAGGTGTTCAAAGAAAATGAAAAATATTCTTGGGGCGGTGGTTGCTTTCTTGTTAATTGTTTCAATAGGGGAGGCGGGGGAAATGGATAAAAACGCGGGCAAGAAAATTAAACTTTTCAATGTTGAAAAGAATCAATACGAAGAAGTCGCCACGGTTGAAATCGACGACAAGGAATGGGCGAATAAACTTTCCAAGGAATCGTTTTGTATCCTGCGCCAAAAAGATACCGAAATGCCTTTTACCGGCGAACATGTTCACAATAAAAAGACAGGGATTTACAAATGCGCCGCCTGCGGCACGGATTTATTTACCTCAAACGCTAAGTTTGAATCCGGCACCGGCTGGCCGAGTTTTTTCCAACCTGTGGCAAAAGAAAATGTGGGGCTGCGTGAAGATAATGATCTCGGCATGCGAAGGGTGGAAGTTGTTTGCCCGCGTTGTAGCTCGCACTTAGGCCATGTTTTTAACGATGGCCCGCCGCCGACGGGCGAGCGCTATTGCATCAATTCCGCCGCGCTTACGTTTAAAGAAATAAAAAAATAAATGGAAAAGGATAGCATGGACAAATTCACGTTAATCATCGGCAATAAGAATTATTCCTCGTGGTCGCTTCGGCCGTGGATCCTCATGAAACAGGCGAAAATTCCTTTTGAGGAAATCCTTATTCCGCTTTTTCAGGACGCGCATAAGGAAAAAATCCTCAAATATTCACCGGCGGGAAAAGTGCCGACGCTCATTCACGGTAAAATAACGGTTTGGGAATCTTTGGCGATTTGCGAATATTTGAGCGATATATTTCCAGAAAAGAATTTTTGGCCAAAGGATAAGGAAAAAAGGGCATGGGCGCGCGCGATTGCCAACGAAATGCACGCCGGGTTTCAGGCGCTTCGCTCCAATTGCCCGATGGATGCCCGCGCGATGGGGAAAAAACCAAAGGCGACGCCGCCGGATTTTTTTCAAAATATTGAACGCATCAAAACGATTTGGGAAGGGTGCCGCCGCGCCCATAAAAAGGGTGGTGAATTTCTATTTGGGAATTTTACGATAGCGGACGCGATGTACGCGCCGATTGTTTTTCGCTTTAACAGCTATGGCATGGAAACTTCGGATGAGGCCAAAGAATATTTTGAAACCATGCTTCATCTCCCCGCTATGCAGGAATGGCTTGACGCCGGGAAAAAAGAGCCGTGGACGATTGATCATTAATCTTCGCAGCTCATGATTGTCCTATGGAAGTAAATCCCAAACCAAAAACTGAAATTCCGCAGTTGATTTCTGTCTCGAGGCGCGCCGGCAAAGCGATCATGGATTACGATATGATCCAGTCCGGAGATAAAATCGCGGTCGCCGTTTCCGGCGGCAAGGACAGCATTTCGCTTCTGCACGTTTTGCGCCATCGCAGGAAAATTTCCCCGGTTAAATTTGATTTTGTCGCCGTGCATATTGATTTTGGTTTTGCTGATTTCAATCCGCAAAAATTGATTGAATATCTGGAAAGGGAAAATTTTCCGTATTTGGTGGAAAAGGTAACCGCCTTAAACGGCGAAAAATGGGAAGACATTGAGTGTTTGTGGTGGTCACGCCACCGGCGCCGCGCTCTTTTTGAGCTGGCGGCGCGCGAGAGTTTTTCCAAAATTGCCTTTGGCCACCATATGGATGATATCGCGGAAACGATTATCCTTAATCAATTTTACCGGGGAGAAATCGGCGCGATGCGCCCCAAGCAGATTCTTTTTGGAGGAAAAATCACGATTATCCGGCCGCTCGCCTACGAACGCGAAGACATGATGCGCACACTCGCCGAGAAATTAGAGTTGGAAACCATCGGCGGGCAAAGCAAATGCGCCAACGATGACACATCGCATCGCATGAAAATCAAGAAAATGCTTCGGGAGTTTGAAAAGGAAAATCCGTATGTTGTAAAAAATATTTTTCGCAGTTTACAAAGGGTGAAAACGGATTATTTGCTGGAAACTTTGGAGCCGCAGGAATAAATGACACGCGTCGAAGAAATTCTTCAATTTTGGTTTGGCGGCTTGGATGACAGCGCGCGTTTAGACAAAAATAATCCAATCGTCAGGCGCTGGTTTGCCAAGGATGAAGAATTCGACGTCGAAATCCGCGCTCGATTTCAAGAAGATCTCATCAAAGCGCGCGAAGGGAAATATCAGGGATGGGAGGGCGAGCCGCCCCGGCGGCTCGCCCTCGTCCTTCTTTTCGACCAATTCTCGCGGAATATGTATCGCGCGACACCCAGTGCTTTCGCGGCAGATTCTTTGGCTTTAAATTTAACGCTGCGCTCCATTAAAGAAAAAACTGATCACGCGCTGCCGCTTATTTATCGCATCTTCCTTTATATGCCGCTTATGCATTCCGAGGATTTGAGCATCCAGAAACTATCTTTGGAATATTTCCGCCGTCTCATTGAAGAATCACAAAAGAAAAGCCCGCAAAACACCGCTTATTATGAATATACCTTTCAATTCGCCCAAAGCCACCACGACATAATCGCCTGTTTCGGCCGCTTTCCGTATCGCAATGCCGCTCTTCAAAGGATTTCAACCCCGGAAGAGAAAAATTTCCTTTCCGGATCAAGGGCTGCTTTTTAATCTACAAATCAGAAATAAAATTTGACTACAGACAGAGTAGCCCTATAATATCCGTATTTCCAAATATTGAGAAATAAGGGAAAGCAAAGCCGTGGAAGAGCTCGCCTATAAAATTAAAGCTGATTTTTTAAAAGTGCTGGCCCATCCTTTGCGCCTTCAGATTATTGAATTCTTAAAAAAAGAAGAGCAAAAAGTGGGCATGATTGCCAAGAGTTTGGGCATTCCGCAATCCAGCCTTTCGCGCCATTTGCTTGCCCTGCGGGAAGCCGGAATTTTAAAAGCCGAGCAACAGGGAACCATTATTTATTATGGAATAGAGGATAAAGGAATCTTTCAGGTTTTACGGCCCATCGCCGAGATGCTTCGAAAGAAATTAAGAAAAACAGCGACGGTGCTGGATACCTTAGGTAAAGACAAATAATTTCCGCACGGCGCGGATTTTAGATAAAACCCCTGCCTTTTCCTCAAAATTTCCTCGACAATAAAATGGAATACATTCATTTTTCTTTATTATTTGATCCGCTTTCCTTGTTTTTCCTTGTCGTGATTGGCCTCGTCGCTTTGCCCTCCGCAGTTTATTCCGTCGGCTATTTTAAAGAAGAACACTCCCAACCCAGGTTAGCGTTGGCATGGGCGCTTTTTCTTTTCTTTGTGGCGTCCATGGCGATGGTTGTGAGCGTCAGCAATGTCATTATTTTTCTGATTGCCTGGGAGGTGATGTCGTTATCCTCGTATTTTCTTGTTATCTGGGATACCAAACACGAAAAGTCCATTCAGGCGGGGACAATCTATATTGTTATGACGCACATTGGAACGGCCTTTTTGGTGGCCGCATTTTTTATCATGTATAAACAGGCCAATTCTTTTGATTTTATTGCGATAAAAAATGCCTGTCTTGCCATGCCCGCGCAGCTGCGAAATATTGTTTTTTTACTTTTGCTGGTTGGATTTGGAGTAAAGGCTGGGCTGGTGCCTTTGCATGTTTGGCTGCCTTATGCCCATCCGCAAGCCCCCAGCCCGATTTCAAGCCTTATGTCGGGGGTCATGATTAAAACCGCTGTCTATGGAATCATCCGGTTCGTTATTTTTATTCTCGGCGTCAACGTCGAATGGTGGGGAATTCTAATCCTTGCCCTGGCCGTTGTCACTTGCCTTGTGGGAATTATTTATGCGCTGATGGAAAAAGACCTTAAACGGCTGCTCGCTTACTCAAGCGTTGAAAATATCGGAATTATTTTTCTGGGTGTTGGGTTGGCAATGCTTTTTTTAAGTTTGCGGATGCCATATCTGGCTGTCTTCTCTCTTACAGCGGGGCTATATCATTTGATCAATCACGCGATTTTTAAGGGGCTTTTGTTTCTGGGGGCGGGAAGTGTTTACCAGGCGACAAAAACGCGCAATATGGAAAAATTGGGAGGGCTCATTAAAAAAATGCCGCAGACAGCCCTGTGCTTTTTATTAGGCGCCATGGCGATTTCCGCGCTTCCTCCATTAAACGGCTTTGTCAGCGAGTGGCTGATTTTTCAGGCATTTTTTCTGGGGGCGTGGCAGGCCGCGGGGGGTTATAAATTATTCTTGGGATTGTGCGCGGCCATACTGGCTTTGACAGGAGGGCTCACCGCCGCTTGTTTCGTCAAAGCCTTTGGAATCACATTTTTGGCCCAGCCGAGAAGCCACTTTGCTCAGGAGGCGAAAGAGGTTTCATTTTCGATGAGGCTGGGGATGTTCTTTTTGTCATTTATGACGATTGTTTTTGGCGCGGCGGCCGTTTTTATCATTCAGGCATTAACCAAAGTGGCAGGGTCGGTAACCGGTATTGATATAAGCACGATGAGTTTTGTTTTGAATAATTTTACCTTAAGCCCGCAGGTTGGAAAAAATATTTATCTTTCAACTCCTTTGATCGCGTTTGTTTTGGTGATAACAGGGGCGGCGGGATTTCTTTTTTATATGTTGCGTGGCCGAGAAAAATCCAGGGTTTATAAAACCTGGGATTGCGGGTATTATCGGCTGGATGCGCGTAACGAATATACGGCAACCGCTTTTTCCAAACCTTTTAGAATTGCCTTTAGCTTTTTCCTGTTGCCTTACCGGCGCACACAGAAAATCAGGGAATCATTTTACCTCGTCAAATCTTTCGCGTATGAGACACACACGACGATGGTTTTTAAAAAATATATCTACAAGCCCATCCTGGTATCTGTTTTAAAATCCGCCAAGTTTATGCGAAGGATTCAGCCCGGGAGTATCCATTTATATATTTCTTATATTTTCTTCACAGCCTTACTTTTAATTATTTTTATGCAGAGATTCTAAAATGAAGATATTGATGATTTTTTTACAGATCCTTTTTTTCCTCTGCGTTTCTCCGCTTTTAAGCGGCTTGATTACCAAAATCAAAAATAACCTCAGGATGCGAAGAGGGCAGAGCGTTTTCCAGCCGTATTACAATTTGGCAAAATTCTTTTCGAAGGGGGAAGTTATTTCAGATGCGGCGTCGTGGATTTTCCGGGCTGCCCCGTTTGTGGTCGTGGCTTCTTCTTTGGCCGCGGCGGCGTTGATTCCTGTATTTATTTCCTCGAGCCCGATGGAATACGCGGGAGATTTTCTGGCCCTCATTTTTATTTTAGCGCTCGGCCGTTTTTTTATGGCGCTGGCGGCCTTGGATGCCGGCAGTGCCTTTGGCGGCATGGGTTCGTCGAGAGAAATGTTTATTGCCAGCTTGGTCGAGCCTGTCGCGTGCCTCGTAGTTTTTTCGATATTTTTGCAGACGGGATCAACGAATATAGCGGAATTTTGCGGCGCGCATGCGCTGTCCGCCGCTTTTGTTATCGGGGCCTGCGCTCTTTTTATTGTGATGATCGCGGAAACGTCCCGTGTTCCGGTTGATAATCAGGAAACCCATCTTGAATTGACCATGGTGCATGAGGCTATGATGTTGGAGTATTCAGGGAGATCTCTTGCCACAATTGAAATGGCCTCGCATGTTCGGCAAATGATCTGGTTTTTTCTCATCGCGCAGATGATTTTCCCGGTGGCGGCTCCTTTGATGGGCGACGGCGGGCAGATTATGCCCTGGATTTTGTGGTATGTCGCCAGGATTTTTATCATTGTTATCGTTGTGGCCGTGCTGGAGGTGTCTGTCGCGAAGATGCGCCTTTTTAGAGTGGCGGATTTATTGGGGTTTGCCTTTGTATTGGCGGTTGTATCGACGGTGTGCGCTATTCTGGGAGTTTGATATGCAGGTGATTGTTTTATTGGGAGTTCTTATTTCGGCGTATCTGATGGTGATTGCGAAACGGATGCCGACATTGATCCGCAATTTCCGCTATCAGTCGCTTTTTTTATTTGCGGCGACACTGAGCGTTGCCTTTCAAGAACATCAGATAGATTTATTTGTCGTTGCCGGGTTATTATTCGCCACCAAAGTATTTGCTATTCCTTATTTCTTATACCGCATTATCAAGGAGATTAAAGTCAGCGAAGATTTAGGATTGTTTATTAATCCGCAGCTTTCTTTGTTAGGGGCCTTGGGATTTACGTATCTTTCGTGGGTTTTTATTGAATATCTGATTGCCCCTCACAATGAGGCCCAGGTCATTGTGCTGACGGTGGCGTTTTTTGTTGTGTTGACGGGATTGTTTTTGATGATATTTCGAATGACGGCCCTGGCGCAGGTGATTGGGCTTTTGGTGATGGAAAATGGTTTATTTTTGCTGGCGGCGGCTGTTTCGGGGGGTATGCCGTTTTTTGTGGAAATCGCTATTTTCTTTGACGTTTTTGTCAGTGTTATTATCATGGGATTTTTTGTCTATCGAATCAACAAATTCTTTACGCACATTGATGTGCACAAGTTGTCCCGCCTGAAAGGATGAGGCGCTGATGCAGATATTTTTTATTCTCGGTATTGCGGTTGTGCTCTCGGCGGGAGCTTTTCTTTTTAAAAGCGTCAGGCTTCTCGGAATCGTTAACGCCTTGGGGTCCCTGCTCGCATTACTGGCCGGCGCGGGCCTTTTACGCCAGGTTGTTTTGTCGAGGCAGCCCGTCTCTTTCTTTGATTTTATCTATATTGACGGGCTTAGCGCATTTTTTATTTTTGTTATCGCAATAGTTGCCTTTGCATCCTCTCTTTACTCTATCGCTTACATTAGAAAAAATGTTGAAGACGGAGTCATCTCCGGGGAAAAGGCGAAGGCTTATTATATTCTTTTTAATCTGTTTTGTTTCTCCATGTTTTTTGTCCCGGCGGTCAATAACTTAGGCATGCTGTGGGTTGCTATTGAAATGACCACGCTGATTTCGGCGTTTTTGGTCGGATTTTATAATACAAAAAAATCAGTTGAGGCCGCCTGGAAATATATCATTATTTGCTCCGTGGGCATTATCTTTGCCCTTCTGGGGACAATCCTTTTTTCGTATGCCTTTTCCCTTTGCGGCGGGATCAAGAGCCTCAATTGGTCGGATATGGTCGCTTCCGCCGGAAAGATGGACAAAAATATTTTAAAGGTTGCCTTTATTTTTATTCTGGTCGGCTATGGAACCAAGGCCGGCCTTGCGCCGATGCACACCTGGCTGCCGGACGCGCACAGCCAGGCCGTTGCGCCGATTAGCGCGCTTCTTTCCGGGGTTTTATTGAAAACCGCCGTATATGCGATTTTAAGATTTGGTACGATTGTCATCCACGGCGTGGGATTCTCCTATTTTGGAAATCTGATGATTTTATTCGGAGTGATTTCTCTTGTGATATCCAGCTGTTTTATTTTAGTCCAAAAAGATTTGAAGCGCCTTTTGGCCTATAGCAGTATTGAGCACGTCGGGATTATTGCGATTGGGTTTGGGTTGGGTCCGGCGTTAGGGGGGATGGGGGCGTTGCTTCATATTTTTAATCATGCTGTCGCCAAATCACTCATGTTTTTCGGGGCCGGGAATATCGTCCGTGTTTACAAGAAAAATAATATCAACGGGATTCACGGCGTTATAAGCGCGCTGCCGTTTACGGGAGTGATGATGCTTTTAGGGGTTTTTGCCTTGGCCGGATTCCCGCCGTTTTCAATATTTATAAGCGAGATTTTGATTGTCATCGCCGCGTTTAACAAGGGGGCGTATGGGGTCGCGGCGTGCGTGCTTTTATTTCTCGCGGTTATTTTCGGCGCCTTTGTTTATTCATTCGGGAAAATGCTTTTTGGAAATCTTCCCAAAGATATGGTCGTGACAAAAGAACCGCTCAGCGGGAAACTCGCGTTTTTGTTTTTATTTGTTCAAATGTGCGCGTTGGGTGTCGCGCTGCCTTTTATAACCAAGGATATCCTATGGATTGTTCAGAGCTTGTTTTAAGCATCAAAAATAAATTTCCCTTATTCTCCGTTCTCTCGGCTTCTCAAGGGTATCCCGATGAGATTTACCTTAAAGTCGAGCCTAAGAATTTTAGGGATGGGTGTTTGGCGCTGCATAAATTGCTTTCTTCGCCTGTCATGATGCTTTTCGCGCTTGATGACCGCGCAAGATCAAAGCAATTTGTCATTAATGGCGTTTTCCTTAACATGAAAAAAGGCCAATGGGTCACTTTGGGTATGGATATTTCGCAAGAGACGCCCTATTTTGATTCGCTGGCAAGGACGATTCATTCCGCTCATTTTTTTGAAAGAGAGATTTATGAAATGTTTGGCCTTGAGCCCAGAGGAAATCCGGATTTGCGCCGGCTCAACCTGCACGATGAGATTTGGCCGTCGGGGAATTATCCGCTGCGTAAAGATTTTAAAAGCGCCCAGGGCCATCAATTCTCAGAATATAAATTTAACAAAGTCGAAGGAGAAGGTATTTTTGAGGTTCCGGTCGGGCCGGTGCATGCCGGCATTATTGGGCCCGGGCATTTTCGCTTCAGCGTTGCCGGAGAGCCGATTGTTCATTTGGAAATTCGGCTGGGTTTTACGCATCGGGGAGTTGAAAAACTTTTTGAAGGAAAGAATTGTCCTGACGCTATGTGCCTCGCACAGTGTGTGTCGGGAGATTCGGCTTTTGCGCACAGCCTTGCCTTTGTTCATGCGGCTGAAAAAATTTCCGGAATAGCCGTGTCTTTGCAGGCAACTTACATGAGGGCGGTATTTTTAGAATTGGAGCGGATGTATAACCATGTGAACGATATCGGCGGCATGGCCATTGATGTGGGGTTTAGTTTTCCGGCGGCTTTGGCGTCCCTCATTAAAGAAACCATTTTGCAACTCAATGAGAAATTGACGGCCAGCAGATATCTGAAAGGTACTGTGGTTGTGGGAGGCGTTCTGTCGGATATTGACGCCGATAAAAAATCTGTCATCACAGATTATTTTAAAAAAATAAAACGGGATTTTTATGAATTAACAAAGATGCTTTATTCCAGCGCTTCCTTTATGGACAGGGTGGACACGACAGGCGTTTTAAAAAGAAAAACCGCCGAGGATATCGGCGTTATTGGCCTGGCGGGGCGCGCTTCGGGCATCGCCATGGATTTAAGAAAACATTTTTCCGGGGTCTGCCAGGAGGAAAAATTTAGAATGGCCGTCGAGCAGTCGGGCGATGTCTTGGCCAGGCTCAAGGTGAGGGTCTTCGAATTTGAAGAATCCATACGTCTTATTGAGGCGTTTTTGAATAAAATGACTCCCGGAGAAAAAATAAATGCGCCGGTTGCCTTTAAGGAAGGCCAGGCCTTGGGTTATGCGGAAGGCTGGCGGGGGCCGGTTTTGTATTGGCTTAAGACAGATGCGGCAGGCCTTATCGAGCGCTGCAAGATTGTTGACGCGTCTTTTCATAACTGGCAGGGGTTATCCTACGCGGCGCTGGGCAATATCATTCCGGATTTTCCTCTTTGCAACAAGAGTTTTAACCTGTCCTATTCGGGAAACGATTTATAACGATGTTTCACATACTAAAATACAGGATGCTACAAAATATCGCGACGCGGCCTATCGAGTCTGAGCTCTCGCAGGAAATCGAAACGGCCGGAGGGGAATTGCGATCGCTTATTCAAAAGAGATTCGGGAAATCTTTGCATATCCGGGAAGTCGATACCGGCTCCTGCGGCGGTTGCGAATCGGAAATTATCTCTGCCAATAACCCTCTTTATGACCTGCAGCGATTTGGCGTTAATTTTGTGGCCTCGCCCCGTCACGCCGACGCCCTTTTGGTGACCGGCTGCGCTTCCAAAAATATGATGGTCGCATTAAAGAAAACTTATGAGGCGATGCCGGAGCCGAAATTTATCATCACCTTCGGAGATTGCGCGCTCGACGGCGGTATTTTTAAAGATTCCTACCACTGCCAGGGAGCGATCAAAGATATTTTGCCGGTTGTTTTGCACATCCCCGGATGCCCGCCCAGCCCGCTTGTTTTAATAAAATCATTACTGGAATTTCTGAGAAAGCCGTAACATTCTTCGCTTTGTTAGAATTCCCGCGCGCCTTGGTTATCTTCAAAAATAATCGTGATGGGATTTTTAAAAAGTTGTTTTTAAGAATTTTGCGCAGATGATACACTACTCCAGCTGATGAAAAAGTCCTGCCGATATATCCTTTGCGCTATCGTTTTTTTTGTCTTCGTTTCTAAGCTCGCATTTGCCAAAGAATTGCAATATGCGGCGCCGGTGATGCTGCCCAACGTCCAGCGGGAAATGAAAACCGCCGGTTTTTGGGTCAACCGCCACCCTTACCCTGACCGCGTGATCCTCACGAAAGAAAAAATCTCCGCCCTGAATTCTCAAATCCAAAATGAATTGAAATTAACGAAAGACATCGCGCGATTACCTTCGCTCATGTCCGGCAAAGAGTTGATTGTCGCCTTGGAATTGTTGCTCAACGAATTTAGCAAAAGGGAATTATATTTGGCGGGCGGGAAAAGCGCGGAAAAAGTATTTTACGCCCAGATGAAGGCCGGCATGAATCTTGACAAAATTCCCCAAGAGATAATTCCGCAGTTTGGGTTTATCGTTCATTTTGCCGATCAGCGTTTTCTTCCGACGGGTGAGGGCTTATTTAGCGAGCCGGGCGACAACGAATTCGATGAGCTTCAAAACAGCGACCTTGATGCCGGTGAGCCGGTTGCTATTTTACACACGAGTTTGGACGGCAAGTGGCTTTATACGGAGTCTTCTCTTAGTTCAGGCTGGGTTGAGGCTGCGAAGGTCGCGATCGGCGAAAGGGCGGATGTCCAAAGATTTATTACAAAGGAAAATTTTGCCGTTGTGATTAAATCAAAGGCGGATATTTTTCTCAATCCCGAAATGACGGATTATGATGATTACGTGCGCATGGGGATGAGATTTCCAATCCTTTCCCGAGACGATGAAAAAGTTGAGGTGATGATGCCAAAGCGCGGCCAAGACGGAGCGCTGGAATTTGTAAAGGCGTTTATTAAAAGAGATGATGTTTCGCTGGGATTCCGCGACTACACGCCTAGAAATGTTTTGGAGCAGGCCTTTGAATTGTTAAACGCGCCCTACGGATGGGGCGGGAAAGACGGCGAACAGGATTGTTCAAGATTTTTGCAGGAAGTTTTTGCGGCCATCGGGGTTTTCTTGCCGCGGGACTCCAAAGATCAGGCAAAGGTAGGAAATCTGTTGGCGAAATTTAATGGGAAAATTTCTGACGAGGAAAAATTAAAATCCTTAAAAGAAAAAGCTGTCGGCGGCATCACGATTCTATCTTTGAAGGGCCACATCATGTTGTTTTTAGGAATGGCCGAAAATTCGCCTTACGCGATTCATGCAACATCGGCTTATACGCAGAAAATAGCCGGGAAAGACGTTCGTCGCGTCATTCATCGAGTGGTTGTCTCGGACCTTTCTTTAAGCAAAGACACAGGCAAAAAGTCTCTTCTTGAGCGGTTAAATGCTATTTCTATCCTAGGCGAGTAGAAAATGCCTGACCCTTCTTTGATTAAGAACGCAAATGTTTCTTCTCTTAAATCTTCGCTGATTCAGCCTTTTCGTACGGCGCTTGGTGAACATAAAACCCTTGATAATCTTTTATTTTCCATTGAATTACACGACGGGACGAAAGGTTTCGGCGAGGCAGCGATTGCGACGCATATTACCGGCGAGACGATAGAGAAGACATGGAAAAACCTTGAGGGCGCCGCGTCCGACTTGGTCGGACGCGACGCCTCGGATTATTTGAATATTTCTTGCAGGTTGCATGAGAGGTTTTCAAAAAATAAGTCCGTTATTGCTGCCGTTGAATGCGCCGTTATGGATGCGTTAACGCGCCAATGGAAAATCCCTTTGTGGAAATTTTTTGGAAACGCTCCACAGAAATTGACGACGGATATTACCATTGTTATCGCGGGTTTGGAGGAAACCGTTGAAAGCGTTCGGCAATTTTACAGACAAGGGTTTCGGGTGTTTAAAGTGAAAATTGGGCGAGACGCCGCGCTTGATTTTAAAAGGGTTTCAGCGCTGCGGCGTCTCGCCCCGGATTCCAAAATTTATTTGGACGTTAACCAGGGATACAGCGCTAAAGAAACATTAGCTTTCTTAAAATCACTAAAGAAAGTGGACATTGAGCCATCGCTTGTCGAACAACCTGTTGCCAAGGGCGATTGGGAGGGCTTAAAAAAAGTTTCGCGCGAAACAAAAATTCCTGTCTGCGCCGATGAAAGCGTTTCATCGCTCAGCGATGCCGTTAAATGTATTAAAGAGAGAGCCGCCTCCGTGATTAACATTAAGCTGATGAAATCCGGAATCTTTGAAGCGCGGGAAATCGCGCTTTTGGCAAAGGCCAACGGAATAAGGCTCATGATTGGCGGCATGATGGAAACGTCGCTGGCGATGACCGCCGCCGCGCATATGGCGGCAGGCTTGGGATTTTTTGATTACGTCGATCTCGATACGCCGTTTTTTATCCAAAATGGCCGGCGAGGCAACCTTTTTTTAAGTTCGCGCGGGATTTATGATTTAAACAATGTCAAAGCCGGCGTGGGAATAACCCCGTGATCAAGAATCCCTTTCTTTTAATCTGCTTTCTTTTGCTCATCGAATTTGCCATCCTCTACATTTCCAATCAGGCGCGTTTTAAAAAGTATTTTCAATTTTTACCGTCGATATTCTGGATTTATTTCTTGCCGATGCTGGCGTCAACCTTTGGCATGATTGACGCTAAAAGCCCCATTTATCAAAAAATCACAACGCATTTATTGCCGGCAAGCCTTGTCCTCTTACTTTTATCCGTCGATATAAAGTCAATTTTTAAATTGGGAAAAGAGGCAATCTTCATGTTTTTTATAGGAAGCGCGGGAATTGTTTTGGGCACGCCTTTGGTTTTCTTTTTATTTAAGAATTGGATCGGAAATGATTTTTGGGCGGGATTTGGCGCGATTTCCGCTTCCTGGACGGGCGGAAGCGCCAACATGATTGCCGTCAAAGAAGCCCTTGGGGTCAAAGACGCCGTTTTTCTTCCCATGGTCATTGTGGATACAATTGTTCCGTATGTTTGGATGGGGATTTTGGTTGCCATTGTTGGGCTGCAGCCGCTGTTTGATCGCTTTAATAAATCTAATCGCAAGGTTTTAGATGAAATCAACCGGCGCGTTGCGAAAGTTACCGCCGCGGGAAAAACACAGTGGCGTGTTTCAACGACAGTTTTCATTTTCGCGCTGGCAATTCTGGGGAGTTTCTTCTCGCAGTTTCTCGCTGGATTTTTACCGGTCGTTAAGGATATAATCTCCGCGTACGCGTGGACGGTTATTATTGTTTCTTTCTTAGGGATATCCCTTTCTTTTTCGCCGATAAGAAAGTTGGAGGCGTTCGGCGCTTCGCGCGTTGGGTATTTCCTGCTTTATTTTGTATTGACCTCAATCGGGGCAAAGGCAAGCCTGAACAATATTGGATCAGCTTTTATTCTCATCAGCGCCGGATTCTTGCTCGTTCTGATTCACGCCATTTTTCTTTTTATCGCGGCGCGAATTATCAAAGCGCCGATGTTTTTGGTGGCTGTGGCAAGCCAGGCGAATATCGGCGGCGTTGCCTCCGCCCCGATTGTTGCCGAAATCTATCAGCCGGGTTTGGCATCGGTTGGGCTTTTGCTGGCGATTTTAGGGAATATTGTGGGGACGTATTTAGGGATTCTCACCGGCGGGCTTTGCCGGTGGGTTGGGGGCATGTAACGGAAAGATAACTTGAATATCCATGAGCACAAAAAATAAAAATTGGGATGACCTTCAGAGGGAATTTTACAATTCGCGCGATCATAAACGGATGTGGCACTGCGAACGCTCATTTTTTGTGAAAAATGTTTTGGATAGATTTATATCCTTTTCAGAGATTCGCGGCAACGAGAAAATACTTGAGATCGGTTGCGGCGCCGGAAGATACACGATTCCTCTTATCCGGTCCGGATATAAGATAACAGGGCTTGATATTTCCGAAAGAATGTTGCGGAAGTTGAAATATGATTGGGGGCGCATAGAGCCGCAGGCAGGAGGCTGCCCATTAATTTGCGGCGGCGACGATTGCCTTAAGGCACAAGGGCAGCGGCCATTTGACGTGATTATCGGTTTTAATGTTCTTCACCATTTGTTTGATATAAGTGAGTTTTTTAAGCGCATCGGCCGATATCTTCGAAAAGACGGCGTTGTCGCTTTTGTTGAGCCAAACGCCTTAAACCCGCTTCACACCATTGACACCGTACTCGACGGCGGATGGAAGGCCGAGGGCCACAAAACCAGCAGTACGGTGGTGAAGGTTGAGGATGCGATAAGGGGATCCGGCTTTTTTGACGTTGAACACATGGAATTCGGATTTTTTCCTCCGTTTTTGATTGATGGGTTTCCGGCGCTGTTGAATTTTGAAAAAGCGGCGGAGCGTAATCCGTTGATAAAAAAAATTCTGCCGTACTTTATTATCAAGGGTAAGAAAAGCGATTTGTGAAATGCGGCGTGCTTGAGGAAAATCTAAATAAAGGGCCCTGATGCTTCAAGACAAAAGGCTATATCTTGCGCTTGCCGAGCAAGAAAAAAACAAAATGGTTTATTGGGAAAGGTTTGACCATTTTGTTGATTTGCGCATGATGTGGCGCGCTTCAACGATGCGGCATCTTTTCCATATCCTGCCGGGACAAAGCATTTTGGAAATCGGCGCCGGCAACGGAAAATTTACCCTGGCTTTAAGCCGCGCGACTAAAAATGAATGTGATATAACAGCCGTTGTCTTTTCGACGGAGTATAAAAACTTTATAGAATCTGCCAAAGGGCAGGAAAATCTTCAGGTGTTGCACATGGAAGATTTTCCTGCCCAATTAAATGACCAAAAATTTGATTACATCGTTGCGCATAATATGTTGGAAGATGAAACGCGTAACGGGTTGCTTTATACCCTTAAAGATTTACTCAAGCCCGGCGGGGGGTTGCTTTTATTTGAACCAAATCCCTGGAATCCCTATTATCGAACACGACGGGTGCTGCGCCAGTTATTGCCACTTAAGTGGAAGCGCCCGGCAGATCCGGTATCGCTCAATCGCCTTCAAATCTTCTCAGTTCTTTCTCACATCGGGTACACTCAAATCAACGCCCAGCCGTATGATTTTCTTTATGCTCCCATTCCAAAATTTTTAACGTGGCCAGCCAAACATATAAGCTTAATTCTTGAAAACTGTCCGTATCTTCGTAACTTTGCCGGATCGTTGTATATTTGGGGATATAACCTCAGAGACGAAGGTTATCAAAAACCGGCAAAAGACTTATGCGAGCACCAGATATTCTTTGGCAAAATTTCTTTTGTCATTCCTTGTCATAATGAGGAAAGTAATATCGCGCCTTTAATCGATGGCTTAAAAAATTTTTACGGAAAATATATCCACGAAATTATTATCGTTGATGACAATTCCTCCGATGGGACATCCCGGGTGGCAGAGGAATTAGCGCAAAGGGATCATCGCATTTGTGTTTTGAAGCGTTTGCCGCCCAACGGTGTGGGGCGGGCGCTGCGCGATGGCATACAAAAGGCCCAGGGAGAATATATTGTTGTGATGGACTGTGACTTTAAGGAAATTATTCCGGAAATGCGGGATCTTTTTGATGCCATGTCCAAGGGATACGACGTTGTCGTTGGCTCACGTTTTTCGCGCGAATCGGTAATCCTTAACTATCCTTTTACAAAAATATTGGCGAATCGTTCTTTTCATATTTTGGCTAATGTTCTTTTTTTAAAACACTTTCGCGATATTAGCAACAATCTAAAAATCTTACACAAGGATTTCGCAAGAAATCTCATCATAGAGTCTAATGATTTTGCAGCGAATGCGGAGATAGGATTGAAGGCTATCCTCGGCGGATATAAGGTCTATGAGGTTCCCATTTCTTGGATCAATCGGTCGGTAAACATGGGGCTTTCTTCTTTTAAACTTATGAAAACGGGCCCTAATTATTTTAAACTCCTTTTGCACCTTTTTGCGCGAAGGATTATCGGGGGCGTGTTGTTGAAATGGAAAAGATAAAAGAATATTTTAAGCGTTTGGATTTTGCGATTCTCGCTCTTTTTGTTCTTGTGATTAATATCCCCTATCTCACCAATGCTTATGTTCCTGCCCATGACACGATGTATGGCTTTCAGCACTTTTATTTTTTCTACAACACTCTCTTTTTTCATGGGCAAATAGCCCAGTGGATGCCCTACGATTCCTTTGGATTACCGACGAACCACGAGCAACTCGCCTTTTTGACACCCATGAATTATTTGGTGATGATTGTTGGGTGCATATTCCGCATCAACGAGGCGCTTATCCTTTTTAAAATCTCAATTATCATCGAGCAGTTAATATTTCTGCTTGGGATGTGGCTGTTGAGCGGTCTTATCTTTTCAAAAAGAAGCACTGTTTATTTTGTCTGTCTTGGGGCGCTGTGTAATTCTGCGTGGCAATCTCAGGTTTATTTTGATTTGCACATGTTTTATCTTTTTCCGTTTGTTGCTTATTTTTTGTTGTTGTTTTTTGCAAAGAAAGAAGCCAAATATTTCTGGCTAGCGGGTATAACCGCCATGGCGTGGATCATGGGGAATGTTTTGTATTTCTTTCTGTTGTGGTTTTTGATTTTGTTTGTGTTTTTCATGATGTTAGCAAGCCACAATAAAGATATCTGGCGTTGCTTTCTTTCTCGCTCAGTTTCTAATCTTTTTCTGGCCGCTGTATTTATCTTGCTATGGGCCAGCTTTTTTTATCACCTAAAGGATCTCATGGGATTTGTTGATTTGACGTCGCGCGGCTCCGGCGCAAGAAACGCCATTGGAACATACATGCATTGGGGCGGGGTGGAAGGGCTGGGGTATTTCTTAAAGGCCCAGATCCTTGGAAGTAATGCGAATCAATACGTTGGGTTGCTACCTTTAATATTCTTCGGATGGGCGATGATAAAAGCAAGAAATGTTCTCTTTAAGGCGTTTTTCTGTTGTTTTGTCGTGCTTTTTTGGCTCTCTTTTGGCGGAATATTTTCCGGGCTGTGTTATTTTTTCCCAGGGATGTCATATTATCGCCATATCGGTGTTTATGTGTATCCTTTCCTGAAAGTTTTCATTCTTATTTGCGCCGGCTTTGGGCTGGAATGTTTTTGGCCCGCGCGGATAAAAACAAAACTCTATCTTACCTTCGCAATCCTCGCGTGTTTTATATTCCTGTTCGATTCTTCGCGTATAACAGGGCAATGGTTTACCGACCTTGCCTTCAGCAAAACTCCGTGGCTCGATTTTTTGACGTCAGCCACCGCGCAGGACACTTTTGTTGTTACGCTGCTTGGATATCTATTTGCCGTTATTTTCATACTCACCGCAGTTGGGTTTTATAAATTACGAGGATGGATTTCTTTGGGGGTGACAGCGGGAAAAGTTAATGACCTTATAAAAATTCTGATATTTCTTGTCTTTGTTTTTGATATTTCTTATTTTCAATGTTCGACATTTAAGAGAATAGAAAAATTGCCCACGCAATATGATTCGCTTCTTGACACGTTAAAGCTTCATCCCATGGCCTTTGAATATGAGCGGATACACGAGCCCGTAACCCGGCGGCAAAAAGATGCAACGACCCTGGTTGAAATGCGCGGCCCGTCAAAATACACGGCTGCGTATCATTTTATTCAAATGGATCCGTGTAAATCTCAATACAATTGCCATATGTATCCCGCAGCGTTGAATCAATTTTTAAACAGCGGGAGGAATCTCGATGTGGATGTGTGGGCTGTGATGGGCTGTCATGCGCCAAAATTAAGATTCATGACGAAGTTCTTTTACGCTGACGACGACAAAGAGGCAAAACGATTGATGCGGGCTGTGCCGAGGCTAAACGATATTCTCATCTTAAGCGGCGGCCATAAGCAAAAAATGCCCGCGTCTTTGGGGGAAAATTCTTCTTTCTTGGGCGGTGATATCCATGTCGAAAAGTTTTCCGCCAATACGCTTATTGCTGATGTCAACGTTCCCGCAAAAAATGGGGCGTGGTTGGTTTATGCGGATGCCTATCACCAGGGATGGAGCGTATTTGTTGATGATAAAAAAGAGGATTTATTTAAAGCCTATATCCTTTTTAAAGCAGTTTTCCTAAAGGAAGGACGGCATACGGTTAAATTTGTTTTCCATAACGGCCTTAATACGGTTATCAGTTATTTCTTTGCTCTGTTTGGAGTTGTGGCGGGCGCTGTTGCTTGCGGCGTATTTTTGAGGGTCTTGTTTTCGCCGCAAAAGTATTTGGTATTTACCGAAACTGATAATGAAAGATAATTTAAAATTTCGTCTCAAGATACTGGCTATCTTCGCCATCCCGCTGATTGTAACTCTTTTGGCGATTCAGCTCAAAAAAGCTACTGGCCCTTATTGGTTGGGTGCCAATAGCGACCCTTCCTACATCTATCTAATGAACTCGCTTTACATCACCGACGGCATAGCGCCTATTTTTGTTGATCATCCCGGGACGACGGTTCAAATTCTGGGAGCGGTGGTTATTAAAATATTAAACCTGGGAGCGACTCAAAGAGAGTTGCTCGACAATGTATTCCGCAATCCTGAGCTTTACATGAATGCCATCCACTTCGTTTTGATGTTTCTCTACATGTTATCTATTATCATTGTCGGCCTCTATTCATTTAAAAAGACAGGAAACCTTTTATTTTCTATTTTCTTGCAGCTATCGCCTTTTTTATTATTTCCAAGCGACTCAAGAATATTTCTTATCAGCGCGGAGGCGCTTTTGGTCACCGTTGTCAATTTTTATGTTGTGTGTATCCTCAAATTATATTTTGATTTTGAAGAGCGAAATAAGATTCGGCCGGCGGTTTTATTCGCAATTGTTTGCGCCTTGGGTGTTGCGACAAAAATAACCTTTTTGCCGCTGTTGCTGGCCCCGATTATTTTATTGCGAGGAATCAAATCAAAGCTGATTTTCTGCGCCGTGTTTTTACTTTCATGGTTTATCCTGACCATTCCGGTAATTCCGCGTTATGAAAAAATGTTTCATTGGTGGAACGGGCTGATTGTTTATACGGGAGCCCATGGGTCGGGGATAAAGGGGTTTGTCAATATCCACAGCTACATTTCGACAATCTGGAGCCTGATGAAAATAAACGCTTTTCTCACGGTTATGGCGATGTGTTATTTGCTGGTTGTTTTTCAATATCTCAAAGGTTCGGGCGGCAAAAGTGAATCCGGACCAAAATTAAGTAGGGTAATAAGATTTTTATCCGTCTTTTTCTTGATTGTCGCGGCCCAGTTTCTTATGGCGGCAAAACAGGGGTCGGGGCATTACATGGTGTCGTCCGTCGGGTTGGCGGGGTTGTTGATGGGCTTGTTATTTGAATACGCAAACGTCGGGCTGAGAATTGACCGGAGATTTTTTGTCGCTTTCCTTTTTTTCTTTGTCATCAGCCTTTCTTTTGTGACAATTCGATACAGCAACAAATTGTATGAAAAAAATGATGAGACCCTCCGCTTCTCAACGATGGTTCGCGAAAAATACAAAGATTGCATTATCTGCGGATATTACAGGTCGTCTTCGCCGGAAATTGCCATGGATTTTGGAGATGATTGCTACGGGTTTAAAGCATACGGCCAACTGCTTCAGAAAAAATACCCCAACGCCTACTTCTATAATCGCTGGAACCATCTTTTTCACCGATTTTCGGATTATGTGTATTTGCAGGATATGTTAAAGCTTAATCAGTGTGTTTTACTTTATGGCGACTCCGCCGTTTTTCCTGAATATATTCAAGTCCAGGAAATTGAATCGAGCCCAAATGAGAAGCTCTACAAAGTTCTTTCAACGACAGCCGATGAGGCGGTTCAGTATTATCTTATCGCGAAGGGCTTTGAAGCAAAGAAGGATTACACAAGTGCTTACGGGTTTGCCATAAAGGCGAAATCGATGGGATTCCCCAAAATTGATGACTATTTGCAGAGGCTGTTGAAAAAACAGGGCGGGCGTCGATAGGAAATTGTTCGCAGCATGGGGTATTATGAAAAATTTTGAGGCCGTGAACATGTCGCGAAAGAAGATGAGCCGGTTGAGCGTAGCCGCCGGAGTTTTGTTTTTTCTGTGCGTGGGATTTGGATACCGCCTGTCATCGGCCAAGCCGCTTTGGAACGATGAGATTTATACGCAAATTAACAGTATTGATCAGGCGTCATACAAAGACATTGCTCTTGGGCGCATCCGGGAAGGTAATAATTGCCCATTATTTTATCTTATTCAAAAAGGGATTTGCGATTTGACGCAATATCAATTTCCTTTGCGCTGGGACAAAGAATGGAATTTGAGTGACCACAAATCCCAAATCATCATGCGCATCAATTCAAATATTTTTATGTCCGCATCTATCGCCCTGATCTTTTATTTCTTTTCAAGGAATTACTCTATTTGGGCGGGCGTTTATTCCCTTCTCCTTTCTTTTTCATCATTTATGGTTTGGGCTTACTGGGCGGAAGCGAGGCCTTACGCGCTTTGGGTTTTTTTAACAACTCTTCAATCTGTGTTATTCTTGGGTTTCATCAAACAAGAATCCGACGGTCAATCCCATTGGCGGCGGCTTGTTATTGTCAGCCTTCTTTTGTCGATAACGGTTGTTTTTGGCGCGGTGCAGGCAGCTGTCATGCTATTTCTACTGGCGATTTTTAAGAAAGAGAAATGGCTGAAATGCGTTATCCTGGCGGGGCTGGCGGCGGGGATCGCCTTATTTTATTATTTGCGATCCCAAGGGATGAAATTTTGGGTTGAGAAAGATTTCTTTGAGTTAATAACAGCGAGTTTTTCTTTTGACCAGATGCTGATACTGGCTGTTTATGCGGGCTTCTTGGGGGTCAGGTATTTTCAAAAAGAGGGCGGGGTTTCGATGCGCCTTAATCCTTATTTTATCTTTACGCTGCTTATGCTGATGATGGCGTTTTTGATGCTTGTGATACTGCACATCATCAGCGCGGGAGAGCAGGCGGGATTTTCGGTGTCCGACCGCTATTTTATTTTCCTTGTTCCTATTGGTATTATCGCCGCTACGCTGTTTTCCGGTGAATTGCTAAGGGTTGCGAAGGGCCGTCGTTGGCTTTTTGCCAACCTTCTTATCGGATTAAGCGGGCTGTTGGTGATACGATTCTTAAAACTTATTGTGAAATTGATAGGATAGTTTAGGATTTGCGCGTAGCGATATCGTTTATCGCAAATGCCATGAGGAGTAAATAAAGGGGCGCTAAGGGAAGCGCCCATCGCGTGACGGTGGCAAAAAGGGAATAAAAACTGACGTGAAGAAAAATCACCGATAGAAGAGCGAAATACAAGGCAAGAGGGCGATTGGCGTTTTGTGAAGTATGTTGACGCCGCCGCATCGACACTGGAAGATAGATGAATGAAAGAAACGATAACACTCCGATGAGTGTTTCCAGGATATTTTTAAATGGTTTGCAGTCATAGATTTTGTCCAGCCAATCAGGATAAACGGCGAAACCAATTCGGGTTGACTCCCAAGAAAACATTTTTAACCAGTCAATGCCTGCCAATAAGAGAAATTGAAAAGGATTCCCAAGTATTTTTCTTGTCGTTTGCGCGATGATTGTTGGGTCAACCCGCTCTTTTGGCAGGTGCCGAGCTGTTTCTTCAAGCTTTGCGCGGGAGAGCTCATCGGAATATTTTATTCCCCAGAAATCGCACTCGTTTTTTGTAAAAAGCGCGTAACAGTGATCCTCGCCGAGAAAATGATAAGTTGTTGCCGTAAGGAATTTTCGCGCATCGAGCCGTTCCATGCGCCGGGCGGTTGATCCGTAAAATGCCAAAGAACTTCTATCAGTGAGGGTATAAATACCGTTATATTTTTTGTTCAGCGATTTAATGTATCCGATGGAAAGAAAAAAAATCCCCGATGTCAGCATTACCAATATCAAGCCGTTAAATCGATTCTTTCCGTGTTGTTGTGCGGCGGGTGTAAGTGACAGGGCAAGAAAGGCAATAAGGAAAAAAGGGAAAATTATTTCATAGATTCCTTTGACAAGGGTTATGCCGATGAAAGACGCCCCCCAAAAAAAGGCGGCAAACAGAATTCTTTTTGTATCGCCAAGTTGTATTGCCTGCCACGCGTTTGCGCTGGCCAGCACAAGAGCCATCAGAAATGGATAGCAGGCAATCTCGGAATAAACGGTTAACGCGGAATTCACGACGGCAGGGGAGACGGCGAAATAAAACAAAACACCCAACGTAACAATGCCTTTTACCCGATTTTTTACCAGGACATACGCTAAAAGAGCTTGAGTAAGGGTCAAAATAAAAAGGTGAATGATTTTTAAAATTGTTTGATACGGGCAGGAAAGCGTGTCTGCGATCCGCATCGCCAGAGAAACAAGGAAGGGGTAAATGGGCTCACGGGTTGGCCCTGTTTTAAAGTATGCAACCCAGCCGCGTTCATAAATGAGTTTTCCAAGGTTTTGGTAACCTTCGGCGTCGTGTATAATAATCGCTTGAGATACAAACGCTAGATAAGACCAGTAGAGTATGGAAAAAATGAAAATAACGGAAATGAGTATTTTTTGCGGCCTGAATCCGGACAAAGAAATGAATTCGTCGGTGTCCATCAGGAGATATAATAACACGCAAGGCTGGCAGCGCTAAAGAACATTAACAAAATTATCGCATTATTGAGGGCTATGAAAATATTTTCTTTTATCATCCGGCTGGCCATGACCGCGGTCATGATTTTTGTAATGTTTCTTCTGATTCGCAGTGATTGGCGGAAGATTCAGCCCAAACTGGGAAATAATCCGTTGATGTCATATCTTATTGCCGAACGAAACCAAGTTAAGGCCAAGGCGCAATTGGTTACCTTAAATCACTATTTGCCATCGTTTGATTATCTGGCGGATTTCGCAAGCGGAAAGACAGAGAGGATCGAAGATAAATTCAGTGAAAGTATTTATTATTATAAAAAAGTCATCGAATATCTTCCGCCGTTTCAGGCCGATGCCTACGGTATGATAGGATTTTGCCAGTATCAACTTGGAGAGCGTCAACAGGCTGTTTCGGCCTTCGAAAAAGCTATTGAGCTTAACCCGCTTTTTTTCTGGTTTTATCACAATCTTGGTGTCATCCATTTTATTAACGAAGATTACCAAAAAGCGGCAGATGCGCTGCAGAAGGCCGTTGCCCTTCCCGCGCAAATCACCTTGAAAATTATATCTTCTTCGAAAATTTATCTCGATATTTTACGGGAGATGACAGCCGAGCAGTATAATCCCACACAGCAGTGGAAGGTGAGTCAGCGGGATTGTTACGAAGTATTGGCCGCGTGTTACTTTTCTTTAAATGATTTTCACAAAATGGCGGCTGTGGCCTTGCGCGCAGCGGAGCTAAATCAAGGAAAAAATCCCCGGTTTTATTATTACGCCGGCATCGCATCGTATGAATTGCGGGAGTATTCCAAGGCCATTTTTTTGCTCGAGGAATCCCTCCGGGCGGATCCCGGCAATTTGGACGCCTATTACTATCTTGAAGAATCTTTGCGCGCGCTTGGCAAAGAAATTGAGATTATGCCATCGCTGTTACAAAAGGCGCGGCTTTTTCACCAACAGGAGGGTTTTGTAAATCTTTTGAAAAAAAGAGTTAGAATCCGGATGTTCTGATTCCTACCTTACGACTTTGAAGAAAGGCAGCCCGTACGGTAAAACACATTCTTTGCTACCTGGTTTTTTCAAATCCTTTTTGAATATCTTCAAGATGGCTGTTAAGCCAAATCTGCCATTGTGTTAAAAGCTTCTGGCCTGCTTCGTATTCTAATCTGTCCTGCCGTCGGTGGCCGTTAAGCGATCGCTCCAGCCCCTTTATAAAATACGCTTTTAAATTCTCACCAAAGTTCTCATGGACGCTATTAAGTGATTCAATATCGATGAGCCTTGCTTCATCCAGCATCTTTTGCCGTAGGCCGGTAACGCGCTCTGCAAAGGGGGCATCCTTGATCAGGCCTGATATTTGATTGGAGTATTGCGCGATCTTGTTAAAGTGATAATAAAACGCTCTTTTCGTAGAGTGATCAGCGAAATATAAGCTTAAAAACGGGAATCTTTTTGTTTGGGAATAAAGGGTATTATTGATAAAAAGATCCGCCCCCTCCTCGGCATTGTCGCTGACAATGGCACAGGGGCTAAAGTTGTTGAACGGCGTGTCGCTCGCTTTAACGGCTGAGGCATTTTTTACGTTCACATGTTCAATGCGAATATCTTCGCGATTGTTTCCTTTAAGAATCGCCCACAGGGGATATTCCCAAGAATCTTCGCCCATCCACAATCCCACTTGCGTGCATTTGTTGAGGGTTATTTCCTTGGCGGCTGCAAGATATGAATATATAAATCCGGGATTGTTTGAAAAATACTGATGGGCCCGGGGAGTGGTTAAAATACTTTTTTTACCCAAAAGCGGCCGGGATTCATTGGCGATAATCCAGGGAATTGAAAAAACAAACAAGGCTATCATGATGAGGCTCAAACATTTTTGATTTAACATCTTTGACAAGCTTATGCAAATCCATGGAGAGAGAAGGACGAAAATAGGCAAATGAAAACGGCTATTCCATGGCGTCCACTTCAAGAAGAGATTAAACAATAGAAATGCAAACGTAATTGCCAAAAGATAATAAAATGTCAGCTTTTCTTTTCTGTGGGATTTAAGGATGAGAAAAGAAAAGAGGCAAATCGCGGCTAACATAAAATGAAGAAAATTCCCGGCAGCATCCTCATGAAAAGGATTGAGTGCGATAGGAAAGTCATCCGCACAGGGCGTGTCTGATATGGTGGCGTGAGATTTTGACATAGCATAGAAATATCGAAACCCATTCTCGGTCAGGGCATTGATATTTTTAAACGGTGTTCCGAGGTGTAAGCTGGCATTGCAAAGTACGTTTGAAAGGAATGACGAGATAGTTATTTTTTCATTAGTGATATTCCCTATGCTATTAATAGAAGTTGTGATATTTCTATTTAAGTCAACGCTTCGCATAAAATAACCGAGATTGATTAGCGACGATATCGCGATGACGATTAAAAAATATCTTGTAATTTTTAATCCATCTTTTTTAATGCCTGTTAAAAGAAACCAAAGCAGGAAGGGCAGGGTATAGATGTAGCATGTTCCCTTTGTTAACCATCCTAATCCAAGGCTTACTCCCATTATTTTCAAGTGAAAACCGCTTGAGTGTTGCCGCCAAAGTAAAAAGAAATATACGAAACAAACGATCCAAAAAGTAGCTACATAATCATTTTGGGTGCTTGATCCTTGTAGAATGCCCATGGGAATTGTTACAGCGCTTGCTGAGGATATTATTTGTAAGTACCGATTGGCGCCAAGTTCTTTAGCGATGAGGGACACGCCAATAAGGCTTCCTGCCATGCTGAACCATTGCACAAAATTTGCCATGCGGTCACCGTGGTTTAAAATTTGAAGATGCAAAATGGCAAATTCAGCCCCAGGAGTATAATTGATTTGCCGGATAATGTTGGTTGGATAATTCGTAACGCTATGATTTTGGATCCAATGTACCACGCGGCTCATATGATATGTGAGAGAGTCCCAATTATTAGGCGGTGATACAAAAGCAGTAACGGCAATCGCAAGTATGGTGAGGATGATGGGGAAAAGAGCAGTTATTTCAAAGGAAGTGAAGCGAGGAAATTTAACATCAAGGGCGATCCGTTTCTTCTTTACCAAGGTTGATAGGTTAATCAATAAAATGAAAGCGAGACATAGCCAAAAAGTTAAAATACCAAGGAATGTGATGCGCTGAAATATGCTTAACAATTCTGTGCTGACGACGATAAAAAGGCCTAAGATTATTGAGGTCAGCAAAAAAGAGTTGCGCCAAGAAAAAGGCAATTGGCGGGGGAATTGAGTGCAGGAATACAATAAGAAGATAGCGACAAAGCAAAAAAATGGTAACAGTGTTATCATGGCTTTGGTAAACTACGGTATCGCCGTGGGTTTGCTATTAACGGCAATAAGGAGGTAAATATTTCTGTCTGCCGGTAGACCGGTTGCTTTGTTTCCCTAAATTTCCTATTTTTGATTGTATAAAGTCAACAAGAAGACGATGAACTTATCAAAGTTAAATAAAACTCACTGATTTGAATAGCTTCCGATAAGATTAAATCACTCTTTATGCTTACACTTTCGATTATTGTACCAGTTTACAATGAAAAAAACACGATTTCTGCGCTTCTACAGGAGATTAGATCAGTTACGTTGCCAGCGGGAATTCATAAAGAAATCGTTATTGTCGATGATTGCTCAACGGACGGAACTCGGGAGAAGCTTCAGGAATTTTCCAGTCATCCTGAAATAAGAATATTTCTTCTCGAAAGAAATCAAGGAAAAACCGCAGCCGTCAGGTCGGGGATCGAGAAGTCAATTGGCGATATTGTTCTCATCCAAGATGCCGACCTAGAATATTCTCCAGGGTATTATCCACGGCTTTTAAAGCCAATATTGAATGGCACATCAGAGGTTGTTTATGGCTCTCGTTTTAAGGGAAACATCAAAAAGATGGAGCCCATGGTTAGATTGGCCAACATTTTTTCTAACCTAACTGTTAATATCTTATACGGCGCTCAACTGAGCGATGTGAATACATGTTTTAAAGTTTTTAAGAAGGAGGTATTAAAAAATATGACAATTACTTCGGCGAATTTTTCTTTTGAGGCAGAAATCACGGCTAAATTATTGAAAAAAGGATACTCCATACAAGAGGTTCCCATTGATTACGTCGCGCGAAGTAAAAAGTCCGGAAAAAAAATGAATTGGCGTACGGCCTTGGAAATGTATTTTGCGTTGTTTCAGTATAGGTTTGGGCGCGAGTAAAATTGTCACCAAAGGATTAAAAAAGAGAAATGAAAGTTCAAAGACAATGCGACCAAGCGGGATCCTCTGCGCGTATATTGTTTCTATTTTTTTTCGCCTTTGCGGCGTGGATTTTTTTGTTCCGGGATTTTCTTTCGGGAAAAATAGGCTTTGCTTCCGATGCTGTATCCTATTATGAGCACATCAAGTTTTACATTGAGAACATCGCGCGCGGTATTTATCCTTTGTGGGATCCGACTTGGGAATGCGGCTCTCCCAATGATTTCTTTTTAAGGCGGATTTGTCCATATAATCCCTTTTTGCTCATTATCCCAACCTTAACGGCCGTCGGTTTGCTGTATATGTCTGCCTATCTTGTTTTCTTGGCCGCCTACTATTTTATTGGGACACTGGGATTTTATTTGCTGGCAAAGAATATTTTGCAAGACAAGGCATCCGCGTTTGTCGCTTTCCTACTTCTAACCTTTTCCTCGCTGGGAACCCGTCTTTTTGATTCCTACCTTATTTTTGTCTGCACGCCGCTTGTGTGGTTTTTCTATTTTTTTATGGCGTTTGTCAAAGAACGACGCAGGCGCGATCTTTTGGGAGCAGTGTTTTCGCTCATGATTCTATTGACCACGTACATACCGTTTTATGCGATTACGATTTTGCTTCTTTTCTTTTTAGTAGGGGTTGTTTTTTATTTTCGCGATATAAAGAAGAGCCTCCCGCAATACATGGCCTTTATCAAGAATAACAAGGCTTTCATATCCTTGTGTATTTTTCTATTGATCCTTGCCGCGGCGCCGGGGATCATGTTTTACGTAGGAGCTGAAAAAAACGATTTTGTTTTGCCTTACCGCAACAGTGATTCAGTGCCCGGCAACGCGCTGACCGTCGATAATTATGACATTACCTGGTGGGCGATTCTTGAAGAGGCCGTTTATTCAAGCGCGTTTATGTCAAATTTGCCGCGGCTTCAATTGGAAGTGTTTTACCTCCCGATTTTTATTTATTTGATTTTGCTTTTGGGCCTGAAATCCACGCTCAATAGGCGATTGGCGTTTCTTGCGGCGTGGGGATTCCTCATCTTTTTGATGAGCATTCCGGAGGCGGGGGTGTATCATTTTTTCCAACGCCTTCTTTTCTATTTCAAATACTTCAGGAATCTCCACTTTTTTTTATGGGTCATCATATTGCCGCTCATCATCTTTTTTACGGCGGAACAGTTTCGCGTTTTTTTTGCGGACAGACCGATTGCGCGCAAGAAATGGTTTCTCACAATCGCGTATATTGCATTTGTTCACCTGGGCTTCGCGTTTTTCATCCATCGGCAAGGGGACGGACTTATTTCTTCTTATCTGACGATATCGGCCAGTTTCGCTTTCTTCGTTCTATACGCCCTCGGGAAAATTCGATATGGAAACTTTAGTTTCTTGGCAATGCTCTTTGTCATCATTACGGCTCAACCGGGTGAGGTGTACACTCACTTACACTTAAGCAAAAATATCAAGGTTTCTCCTACGCAAACCAATTACGATTTACCGCTTCAAAAGTTTTTGTTTGTCATGAGATCAAAAGATGAAGGGCTCTCTGAAGAGACAATTGAGCGCGACAAAGGTAATCCCCATCCGGCGCCGATATATTTTGGTACCCAACGGTATTATTTTCTACTTGAGAGTCTGAATCCTCGGGTATTTACAGAATACGCTCGCCATAAATTTAAAGTGTATGACCGTGTTGAATGGGTCAAAGGTGATTCTGATATAAAAATAGCGCGTATTGAGCGGATGTTTTTAAAAAATGAGAACACAGCTGTCGTATCGACGGAAGGAGAGCGCAAGGGGGCGCGCGAAGGAACTCAGGTTTTAAATCAAAGCGATGCGCCGGTGGCAGAGCCTATTGAGGGAAACTCTGAACGATTTCAACTTCTCGCGTCCGATGCCAATTCGATAAAATTCAAAACAAATTTTGAGGCGGATAAATTTCTCGTCTATAACGATAATTTTTACAGCGGATGGCGGGCGTTTATCAACGGCAAGGAAGTGAAATTATGGCGCGCGAATATCGCTTTTAAAGGAGTTTTTCTTCCCAAGGGAGAAAATACCATCTATCTGCGGTTTGAGGCAATGGGGTATTACGTTTTTAATTTTTTTCTTATCGGCGTTTTCTATGGCGTCTTTTTTTACCTTTTGTGGAATACCGCGCGGCCGTATCTTATCCGCAAGACATTAGAAATCGGGGAAAAGTAGAAATGGGAAAGAGGGGAATTCAAAACATCGGCCGGGTTATTTCATTTGCGGGAAGCCGGGTTTTCATTCTTTACCTTATCATGTTTGGATTATTTTACATAAGTGTTGATTATCGGGCTGTCATGGATAAGGCCCGGGCGGCCGCGTTAAGCCGCCTCATGCCTTCCTTCGATTATTTGGCGGAATATTTTGAAGGCCGCGGGACGTTAGATGCGCAGAAATTAGGAGAGGCTATTTTCTATCATAAAAAAGTGGCGCAATATGTTCTTGTTTTGAGCGCCGACGCCTATGGGGTGATAGGGTTTTGTTATCATCAGCTGGGGATGCAAAAGGAGGCCGCTTCTTTTTATCAAAAGGCGGCTCAAGATAATCCCTATCTTTTTTGGTTTCACTACAATCAGGGAGTCCTAAATTTTAGAAATCAGGAATATACATCGGCGATGGAATCGCTTAAAATGGCTGTGTCTGTTAACCCTGAGTTGACGCTAAAAATTATAAACTCTTCAAAAGTATATCGGGATATCATGCGCTATGTGGAAAACCCCGAACGCAAGATCAGCCAGCACTTGGCTGGGGGGTATGTCAACGCGCATACGTTACTTGTCGCGTGTTGTTATCGTCTCAAAGATTTTGAAGGAGTTCTGCGGTTTGCAACGCGGGCCCTTCATTTGAAATCCATGCGCAGAGATTTTTTTCTTTTTCACGCGGGAATGGCCGCGTATGAGTTGAAAAAATATCCGCAGGCCGTTGATTTTCTAAAAGAGGCGTTGGACGCGAACCCCAAAAATCCTTTTGCGATTTATTATTTGGGGCTGTCGCTTCGGCTGATGGAGGCGGACGATTCTCCCGATAGTACCGTTGTAGATCCCGAAATGCTGGAAAGATATGAAGAATACACAAATCAAATAATCGGCGGAATAAACCCCCAACTTTTTTAATCTTTATGGCTAATCAGGAACAGGATAAGCGCAAATACGAACGCTTTGAGACGGAAGTTAAGATTTACTTTCAAGTGAGCTATGACGTCCGGACGGTCGTTAAATTCCAAATCATCGATAAGGCAAACACGCAGACAAAAAGCGAGAAATACGTGGCTCTTAGCAAAAATGTGAGCGCTGAAGGATTGTGTTTCATCTCAGACCAGAGGCTTGAAAAAGAGGATATCTTGAATCTTGAAGTTTTTTTGCCTCAGGCCGATTCCCCAATTCTGATGACAGGGAAGGTGTGTTGGTCGCAAAAAGATCTTTTGGCGCCGGAAAAAAAGGAGCGCTTTACGACCGGCATTCAATTGTTAACGGTTAATGATCAGGCGGTCGGCAAGTCTATTTGCTTTGATAAAGAGAATAGGGTTGTTTGGAGCGTGGTTTTAGAGTCTATCTTTGGAAGCTTTAGAGTTTTTATGCAAAAAACAAGGGGCCATAGTTTATGATGATTGGGCTTTAGTTTGGGTAGGCTTTATAGAGGTGATATTCAAAGTAGAAAAGTAGAAAGGAGGAAACAATGACAGAGGAAAAGAAAGCCAACGAAGAAGCCAAGTCGGATTCTAGCTGTTGTCATACTTCGGGTTCAAGCTCCGGGTCCGGGTGTTGCAGCGCGAAGAAATTTCTGATTGGCCTGATTGCAGGCATAATTCTGACGGTTGTTGCGTTTAGTCTGTGCTCATCGGAGAAATGCTCTATGAAGAAGATTTGCCCGATTGGCCAGCCGCAGATGCAAAAGTAATTCCGGCAACGCAGTGGCAGAAAATGGGGCGAGAGGCCCCGCCTCGATTTTATCGAGGCGGGGCCTCTTCTTTTTTCAACTTACAAATTCTCAATACGTTACGCTTCAAAAAAGAAATATTCGCGCTTTGAAGGAAGCGCTTTCGGCCAAGCAGGGTTTCTCTCTTGTTTTTGGGCCGGCACATGGTATGTTTTAAGTAGAGGGTTGAGAACCTCTAAAAGTGTTTTTCGGTCATTTATGTCCAGATGCAAGCTCGGCCTTGATCTGGATTTTCTAATAAATGAAGTGGGTGTTTTACGCTGTAGTTGCTTCAAATGCAGCTTAAGAAAGGAGGGGAGAACAATGGAAACTTTAAACATACTTGTTGTGTACCCTATCAAAGAGATGCTTGCGAAGATAGCCAGCTTTATTCCCGGCTTAGTCAGCGCCATGGTTGTTTTAACAGTTGGCTTGGTGGCTGCTAAGATGATAAAGGATATTGTCTATCGCGTGCTTAAAACCATGCGTTTTGATGCGATCATAAGCAAGGTCGGCATCAGCGATATCCTTGCCAAAAGCGGAATAAAGCATACAGCCAGCGAAGCGATCGGATCCCTGGTTTATTGGGTTGTCATTGTCATGGTTTTGATTATGACGGCCAATGCCGTGGGATTGACATCCGCTTCGCTTTTGACGGAGAGGCTGTTGGCTTATATGCCCAGCGTTGCTTACGCGGCCTTTGTTCTGGCTTTTGGGTTATTGCTGGCAGGTTTCGTCGGCGGCATCATTTATGCCGTGGCGAATAATGCCGGGTTGCCCAAGCCGGAATTGATGGGCAAGGTGAGCAAATGGGCTATCGCGCTTTCTGCCGCGACAATCGCCGTCGAAGAACTGGGAATTGCGCCCTTGTTTGTCGGGACGACGTTCTATATTTTCTTCGGGGCCGTGTGCTTTGGGTTGGCCTTGGCGTTTGGTTTAGGCGGTAGAGAAACCGCGCAAAAGTATCTTGATGATTTCAAGAAGGGACGATTGTAGAAGTGGTAAAGCGCCCTGCTCCGATGGACATCGGGGCAGGGCGCTATTTTTTAAACCATTGTAGGAATTCCCTTTTTTGCTTATAATGCAACCAATGAACATCGCGAAGTTCCTAAAAATCAAATCGGCCTTCAGCCTTATGGAAATGGTCGTCGTTGTCATCGTCATTTCTGTTTTAGCTTCTTTAGCTGTCCCCAGATATATGATTGCCACCGAACGCGTCAAATCCGCCGAGGGCGTTCAAATCCTCACGACCCTTTTGGCCGCCCAAAAACGCTATGCCCTTGAGCACAGCGGTAGTTATAAAACAGGCACTGGCGGAGGCGCGTGCACCGCCACCTTGCAAGATGGCGATTTAGATGTCAATATCCCTTCCCCGAAGTATTTCGACAGCCCCTGCGTGTTTCAATATCCAACGTATACCTATCCCGCAACGATTGTTCGCCAGGGATCCTATACCTTATCCATTGACATCAACGGTAATATCCACTGTAGCGGTGGGGCGGGCAGCACATGCACAAAAATGGGATATAACCCGTAGTTCATATGCGGCAGCATCTTTAAAAGTTTTTATAATCGGGAGGTCTTCATGGATTTTTCAGATCCGCTTTATAAATCAAAAGAAGAGTATTCAGAAATCGTTAAGCGTATCGGCATTCCGGATTCTTCGGTCGGTATTGACGCGCAATACACCCACGCCATCGTTATCACGTATTTGCAGCAAATAACCAAGCGTTTGGACGCGCTTGAGGCGATGGTCAAACAAAAACTTTCCTAAAATCCTCCGGAAAATTCATGCGGCTTAATAAGCGTTTTACTTTCTTGGTCTGTTTCTTGTTTTCATTCACATTCTTTGTTAGCCGCCTCTTTTCTCAAGATGCAGATCTTTCCAAAGAAATTCTTTATATTCCCGTCGGTGATTCCTATACAATTGGTGAAGGCGTTGAAAAAGAAAAGTCGTGGCCAGAGCTTCTCGTTGCCCATCTTCGCACAGATGGCGTTAACATAAAACTCACCGCTAATCCTGCCAAAACAGGTTTTACCGCTCAAGACGCGATGGACAAAGAGCTTCCCGTTTTTGAATCATCAAAGCCAACGTTCGCAACCTTACTCATCGGAGTTAATGACTGGGCTCAGGGAGTGGATAAAGAAACTTTTCGCGCGCGGTTTCAAATCTTGCTTGATCGAATGTTGGCAGTTTTACCACAAAAAAATCATTTGCTCGTTATCACGCTTCCCGATTTTTCAGTGACCCCCAGAGGCAAGGCGTTTGCGGTTGGCCGCAATATTTCGCAAGGAATAGCGGAGTTTAATTCTATTATCGTCGAGGAATCGAAAGCGCGCGGACTTTCGATTGTCGATATTTACCCCGTCTCCCAAGAAATGAAAAACGATTTCTCGCTTATTTCGCGGGATCTTTTGCATCCCTCCGCTAAAGAACACGTGATTTGGGAAAATCTTGTTTATAAAGAAGCCTGCAAGATATTGGAGAACCCATGAAAAAACTAAAAAACAAAAAAATCCTTATGTTTGTCGAAAACCTTTACGAAGATTTGGAATTGTGGGTGCCGAAACTGCGTTTGATAGAAGAAGGCGCGCGGGTTTTTGTTTCCGGCCCCGAAAAAGATAAAATTTACAAAGGCAAGCACGGCTATCCTTGCCCGTCCGATTTAGCCTTTGCGGATGTTGATGTGAAGAAATTCGACGGCCTTGTGATTCCGGGCGGCTTCGCGCCGGATCAATTGCGTCGCATTCCAAAAGTTTTAGAAATCACACGAAGTTTTCATAAAGCCAAAAAACTTGTCGCGCATATTTGCCACGGCGGATGGATTCCTATTTCCGCCGGTATTGTTAAGGGTTATCAATGCACATCAACTCCGGGTATTAAAGATGACCTGATAAATGCCGGAGCGCAGTGGTTGGATGAACCGCTTGTCATTGACCGCAACATGGTTTCAAGCCGCCGGCCGGACGACCTTCCGCAATTTTGTCAGGGGATTCTCAAAGTCATGGCTTGCCCGGTCGTTTCGCTTTCTCACCAAGACGACTAAATCTCACAAAATGGAGTATTAAATAAATTCTTGACAAAATTTAAACATCCGCATATACTCTATCAAACCTATAGACTAACTTATAAACATATGATATCAAAAAAAACAAAATACGCTTTGCACGCATTACATTACCTTGCAGCGAGATACGAAAAAGGCCCGATCCTTATCTCGGAGCTTTCCGAAAGCGAGCATATTCCGCAAAAGTTTCTTGAAACAATTCTTCTTGAGTTAAAAAAAAGTGGAATTTTAGACAGTAAAAAGGGCAAAGGCGGAGGATATTTCTTGGCCAAGCTTCCGTCGCAAATTACCCTTGGCAAGGTGATGCGTATTTTAGGAGGGCCGTTGGCGCCGGTTTCCTGTGTCAGCCAAACCGCTTACCGTAAATGCGATGAATGCAAAGATGAAAGCTGCTGCGGGATACGCTTTGTGATGAAGGATGTTCGAGACGCGATGGCAAATATTTTGGACAATACCAGTTTAGAAGATATTCTCAAACAAACCGCCAAGATGGCGGGAAAAGAATCATTTAACTACGTTATTTGATTGAGGAAAGCGTGAAAAAAATATTTGTTTATCTTTTTGCCGCAAGCCTCCTATTTGTAGGCGATCAAAATATATTTGCCCAAGAAAAAGAATTGCAGGGTTCGCTCGCATTATCCGGCGCGTGGGCGATTTATCCGACGGCGGTTGCGTGGGCTGAGGCTTTTAAAAAAATTCACCCCAAAGTGCAGATTGATATTTCCGCCGGAGGAGCCGGAAAAGGCGCGGCGGATACGATTGCCGGCTTTGTGGATATCGGTATGGTTTCACGTGAGCCTGACCCATCGGAATTAAACAAGGGAATCCGGGCGATTTACATTCTCAAAGACGCTGTTTATCCTGTTGTCAGTGAAAAAAACTTTTCCCTTGTTGATTTACACAAGGCAGGTATTCGCAGGCAAGCGTTGCGGGAAATTTATATTTCGGGAGCGATAGCAACGTGGGGGCAGGCAACGAATACGAAAAGCAATAAACTGATCCATGTTTACACGCGCTCGGATTCCGCGGGAGCGGCCGCCAGTTGGGCGAATTACCTTGGAAAAAAACAGGAAGATTTGAAAGGGATTGGTGTTTATGGTGATCCCGGAATTTTGGAGGCGGTGAAGAGAGATCCGGTGGGCCTTGGCTATAGCAATTTCAGCTTTATTTTTACCAAAGAAGGCTCTGTTCTTCCTGGAATAGCGATTGTGCCGATGGATTCCAATGAGAATGGCCTTGTGGATGCGGATGAAATTTTTGAAACCCGTCAGCAGGCTGTTGCCGCGATTGAATCCGGCCGCTATCCGGCGACACGCAAGAATTATTTTTTCATCAGAAAGAATTCCGGTGATTTAGCCAGGGAGTTTATCCGTTTCGCGCTTTCCGAAGAGGGGGCGAAGATTGTCGATGAAGTGGCAACAAGCTTGCCAATTTCAAAAAAGGAACGCGAAGAAATTATTGAGGCGCTTCGATAAGATCGGAAAAGTTGAAACATATGACTAACACCAGAGAATTTAAAGATAAGCTCGCGCGCCAGACAATGTTTATTTTTTGCCTTTTTGTTTTGACCTTAGTTTTTTTCATCGGGTTTGGTTTATATACGAGGGCGAAGCCGATTTTGGCGGTCAGCGGATTAAAGGAATTGATTTTTTCCTCTCAATGGCATCCGACCCAAGGGCAATTTGGATTGGGTGGTTTTATCGTCGGGACGTTGTGGGTGACGGCGATTGCTGTCGCAATCGCCGTCCCTTTAAGTTTGCTCACGGCCATTTTTCTTTCGGAATATTGCCCGCCTAAAATCCGCCAGATTTTAAAACCGGTCATTGATTTGTTGGCAGGGATTTCGCCGGTTGTCTACGGTGTGTGGGGAATGTTGGTGATTGTTCCTTTGGTCAGGGATTATTTGATGCCGTTTTTAAGCGAACGACTCTCGTTCCCCCCCTTTTTATCGGATAATTACACGGGCTTTAGCGCCTTGACGGCGGGAATTGTTTTGGCGATTATGATTTCACCGCTTATTATTTCCATCATTGAAGAAGTGGCGCGGACGGTTCCTTTTGGCGCAAGAGAAGCGTCATTAGCATTGGGGGCAACCAAATGGCAGACGACCAAATGGGTCGTTTTGCGAAAGGCACAGCCCGGAGTTATTGCCGCAATTATTCTTGGTTTATCACGGGCGATGGGTGAAACGATGGCGGTTTTAATGATTGCCGGTTGCGCGCTCGGAGTTTTTTCGAAATCCATTTTTGATGCCGCGTATCCCTTGCCGGCCTTAATTGCCAACACGTATGGCGAGATGATGTCGATTCCTCTTTATGATGCGGCAATTTTGATGGCGGCCTTCGTTTTATTTTTGATAACGGTTTTCTTTAATATCGCCGGATGGGGAATACTCCTGTATTTGGAGCGCAAAGAAATTTGAGAAAAATACCGATGGATAAAAGAAAATTAGAAGAAAATATTTTTAAATTCCTGATGGGATTGGCAACTTTCCTTGTCCTGGGAAGTTTGTTTCTTATTTTGGCCACAATTTTTGTGAAGGGCTTTAGGTCTCTTAGCTGGGAAATGCTGACCCAGATTCCTCAAGGCGGCTATTACATAGGGAAGGGCGGCGGAATCTTAAATGCTATTCTCGGATCTCTTATTCTTGGTTTGGGCTCAACTTTTTTAGCGGCGGTTATCAGTTTGCCGATTGCGTTTTATCTGAATCTTTATTTGAAGAAAAAATCAAAATTGGCGCTGGCGATTCGTTTTTCACTGGATGTGCTCTGGGGAATTCCGTCGGTGGTGTATGGCGCTTTTGGCTTTACGCTGATGGTTTTTTGGGGATTGCAGGCGTCGCTTTTGGCTGGCATCATTACCGTGGCACTTTTGATTTTGCCTATCATGACGCGCGGCATGGACGAGGTTTTAAGAATGATTCCGCTGGAATTGCAGGAGGCGTCGTTGTCGTTGGGTTCGACAAAGCTGGAAACGGCTGTGCATGTTATTTTTCGCCAGGCCTTCCCGGGGATCTTAACGGCGGTCCTCATCGCCTTCGGCCGCGGCATGAGTGATGCGGCGGCGGTTTTGTTTACCGCCGGTTTCACGGATTCGTTGCCGCATTCTTTATTTAAACCGGTGGCAACACTTCCGCTTTCGGTATTTTTCCAATTGGGCACGCCCTTTCCGGAGGTGCAGGCGCGCGGCTACGCCTCGGCATTGGTTTTAACCGTTATCGTTTTATTTTTAAGTATTTTGGCGCGGGTGTTATCCAGAAAATTCACAAGGCACATGATTCGATAGGAGATTTGTATGTCATCGAAAACACATATCAGCGTTAAAAATTTAAATGTGAATTATGGAGAGCAAAAGATTTTAAACAATATTTCGCTCGACATTCCCGACAAGAAAATCACGGCGATTATCGGGCCGTCGGGCTGCGGAAAGACAACGCTTCTTAAAAGTTTTAATCGCCTGCTTGATTTGCAAGAGGGAATCCGCGTGGAAGGCCAGGTTTTTGTCGACGGAGAGGATATTTATCATCCCAAAACAGAAATCACGCATCTGCGAAAGCGCATGGGGCTTTTGTCTCAGCGGCCGCAAGTGTTGCCCATGTCGATTTACGACAATGTGGTTTATGGATTGCGCGTCCATGGTGCCAAAGACAAAAAAATATTGGACGGGGCGGTTGAACGTTATTTGAAGGAAGCCAATCTGTGGAGTGAGGTGAAAGACCGCCTGCATGCTTCCGCCGTCAAATTGTCCATTGGCCAGCAGCAAAGGCTTTGCTTGGCGCGGGGCCTTGCGGTTGAACCGGAGATTATTTTAGGCGATGAGCCGACATCGGCCCTCGACCCTCTTTCGGCGGAACTGATTGAACAAAGATTTTTAGAGCTTAAAGACAAATACACGATTGTTTTGGTGACGCATATTTTACGGCAGGCCAAACGCTTGGCGGATTATGTTGTGTTTTTGTATTTGGGAGATTTGATTGAACATGGGCCCGCAGAGCAAGTGTTAAACAATCCCAAATATCTCAAAACCCAAAATTACGTCAGTGGAAAATTTATTGAAGAGCCCGCCATTGAAAAAGAGATTGTGTTAAAGAAATTAAATTCCTCCGAAGCGCAGAAACAAATTAAGCAGGCTTTGGAAAAATTAAAAGTCGGGCAGGCGATGCGCGTCGTTGTTGACGATGAGAAAAGCGTCCGCCAAATAACTCAATTCCTGGAGGCGGATGGCCACAAAATTCTTGAATTAAAAAGGCTCAACCTCGTTGATTGGGATATAATTGTCCAGAAAAGCGAAGGCATTTACGCGATATAAAATCCCTAACCAGCAATCAACGTCCGAATTGTTAATTGAAGTTCATGTCTCAGTCTAAGCGCCCCTTCTTTCAGTTGACCACCCTTCTTTCTTTCGTTTTTCTTCTTTCCGGGTTTTCGTCCCTCGTTTATCAAGTGGTTTGGCAGCGGCTTCTGACAGTCTATTACGGCGTAGGCTCTGTTTCGATTGTCTTGATCGTCAGTGTTTACATGCTTGGTTTGGGGTTGGGGGCGCTGTTGGGCGGGTTTTGGGTTGAACACGTAAAAAAAAGAGTCCGGTTATATTTCTTTATCGAATTGCTCATCGGTTGCTTTGGGATCGTCAGCCTTTCATTGATGGATTTTATCGGCCGCCACAGCGCCGGGTGCAACTACGCTGTGGCGTTTTTCTTTATGTTCCTTTTTTTGTCAATTCCCACGTTTCTGATGGGGATGACGCTCCCGTTGTTGACGAAAATATTTAATCGCTCGATTAAAGATTTCCTGCGCACGGTCAGCTTCCTTTATTTTGTTAACACAATAGGGGCGGCCCTGGGATCCTTATTTGCCGCCTATGTCCTCATTTCGTTGTTTGGGCTTAAGGCGGCCGTTTATTTCGCGGCGGCTATTAATTTTATTTTAGCGGGATGTATTTTTTATATTTCAAAAAAAGAGGAAAGCGAAAGTCAGGGCGAAATACGCGATGAAATTTTGCCTGAGACTGGAAGGCAAAGCGGCCTTCCGGTTAAACGGGCGTATCTTTTTGTTTTCGTGACGGGATTTTTGGCCATCGGTTATGAAATCATTTGGCTGCGGGTGATTGAGGTTTTGCTCAAGGCCTCTCCCTATGTATTTTCCACGGTTTTGTTTGTCTATCTTTCGGGTATTGCCGTGGGAAGTTTCTCGATGGGAAAATTTTTGGGGCCACGCAAAAGCCTGAATAGAAAGAATTTGTTTTTTATTTTACAATTTTTGATCGGCCTTTTTGTCCTGATTATTTTTTGCGGGTATTATCACGGGACGCCGAAGTATCCTTTTTTTGAGCTTCTAACAAAGGCCTCCTTTAGAAGCTTTGTTCATCCGGATCCGCTCATCATGTTTGAGCTTGCCACGCTGCCGTTGCCAAAGGTCATTGTGTGGGTGAGGATTTTCACGCTCTTGGATGTTTTTTTCTGGCCGCTTATTTTTGTTTTTCTGCCGACGGTTCTGATGGGCGCGAGCTTTCCTTTGATTTCTTCTTTGGCGCTTCGTGATGCCCGGAAGGAAAGCGAAACGATCGGGAAAATTTATTTTGCCAACATTTTGGGAAATGTGTTGGGGGGCGTTGTCACCGGCTTTGTTTTCTTGGTTTGGCTGGGAACGGAACGAACCGTTCTTTTATTTGTCGCCGCAGGAATTCTTTTTGGAATCTTAGCGGGATGCCGCAACCGAGCGTTTTTCATTATCAAAAATGCGGCTATCGTTGGGCTGCTGTTTTTAGGGATCATGTTTTTTCCAAAAAAGGGCGAGCTCTACAAAGTGATGCACCTTCTGTGGAATGAAAAAAATCCCATTTATCTGGAAGAAGGTCGAGAAGGCGTTGTTGTGACATATGAGCACGACGGGCGGATGGACAATTACATCAACGGCTTTTTTCACGGCGGACGGCCTGGCCATCATTTTTATCAAAAGACAATTGAAGCGGCCAGCTTCGCGAAAGATGTCGAAGATGTTTTGCTGATTGGGTTCGGCACCGGCAGCATCGCGGAAACTGTTTTAAGGTTGCCGGAGGTAAAAAGCGTGACGATTGTCGAATTAAACGGCACGCTTATGCGCAATTTGAAAAAAATGCCCCTTTTCCAAAATATGCTCAGCGATCCGCGGATTCATCTTATAATCGACGACGGCCGCCGCTTTTTGCTAAAGGCCAATAAAGCCTTTGACCTTATCCTCACGGATCCTTTAAGCACGACAACCTCTTATAGCAACAACCTTTATTCGCGGGAATTTTTCGCGCTGGTCAAGTCTCATCTAAAGTTAAGGGGCATCTTGATGACATGGATGGATGAAAGTGTTGTTGTCCCCAAGACAATCCTGTCGGTGTTTGATTGTTTTCGCATGTACAACAGCTTTGTTTTAACCTCTAATGCCCCCATGCGCGTGGATCAGCAAAGGAAAGATTATCTTCTTTCAACGTTTTCCCAAAACGATCGCTTGGCGATTATGGCGCTTTATGAAAACACGCCCGAACAAGGCGAGGGGAATTCCGGCAAGTTTCTCGCCGGTGGAATAAACGGCCGTTATCTGGCTGCCCATTTTATCGGGAAGGGCTACCCCATCAATGAAAATCTGCGGCCGGTGAGCGAATATTATCTGGGATTATTTTTCAGGCATTATTGCGCGGGAGGGTTTCGCACACTAAAGTTATTCAATTCCCGCGCTATAGCCCGTTGACGGCTTGTGTGTTATAATCCCCGCAACAAAGTCGGCGGGGGAATTCTACGGCGGGAGTTTTATGGACGGAAAAACAAGGATCGTTTTGCGGTGGATACACATTATTCTTGGGCTTATCCTTCTTTGCTATATCTATTCCCCGTTTAGTAAATATGTGGCGTTTCAAATTGGCGTAAAGTTTATTGTTATCCCGGTTATTGTTTTAAGCGGCCTGTGGTTGTGGAAGCCGAAACTCTTTAACCGGTTTTTAAAGGTGCGATAAGATGTTTGACCTAAAGGTTTGGGTTTACACGATTGCGGGCATTTTGCTGGTGAGCCTCATTTCGCTGGTCGGGGTCTTTACCCTTTCTTTTAAAAGGGAATTTCTTAAAAGAATCCTTCTTTTTCTTGTGAGTTTTGCCGTCGGAGGGCTTTTCGGGGACGCGCTGATTCATCTTATCCCGGAATCCTTTGAGGCTATCGATTCACAGGTGACGGTTTCTCTTTGTATCATTTCCGGGATTCTTATTTTCTTTGTCCTTGAAAAATTTTTACGATGGCAGCATTGCCATATTCCAACATCCGAGGAGCATACCCATCCGGTCGTGACGCTCAATCTCGTCGGTGATGCCGTTCACAACCTTATTGACGGGATGATTATCGCGGCCAGCTTTGCCGTGAGCGTTCCCATCGGCGTCACAACAACATTGGCGGTTATTTTGCACGAAATTCCGCAGGAAATCGGGGACTTCGGCATTTTGATTCACGGCGGGCTTTCTGTCAAAAAAGCGTTGATGCTTAACTTTTTGTCGGCGTTGACGGCGCTTGTCGGCGCGGTGATTTCGCTGACAGCCGGGCCTTTGATTAAGGATTATTTCGCGTATCTTCTGCCGATAACGGCGGGAGGGTTTTTGTATATCGCGGGATCAGATCTTATTCCGGAGCTTCATCACGGAAGCGACATGAAATGGTCAACATCGTTGGGGCAATTTCTGGCTATTGTTTTGGGTATTGGTTTGATGGCCTCTTTGGTTTTGCTGGAATAGAAAAAAGCTTTAAGAAAATACAGGTTCAATGATTGCATGAAAGTATTTCTTAAAATTCCCCTTGATTTCCGACAGTTTCTTGTATAATCGTAAATGTTGTCGGTCAAAAAAGATTTTTGGCATTGGTGGCTACTTTTAAAAGGAGGAAGGCGATGGCGGGACAATTCTTATTAGCGATGGTTTTGGTGTTTGCGTTGGCGGGTTGTGCCACGACGGGAAAAAGTGCATCTTCCATTCAAAGTTTGGAAGTGCGCGTTGCGGATTTGGAGAAGAAGCTTCAGGAAAAAGATGAAGAAATCGACCGTTTATCCGGTGAGTTAGGGCAAGCGGGCGAGCCTAGCCGGAAAACCCCGGCTTCTAAGGTCGATGTTTCTCAGGCGACAAAAAAAGATATTCAGGCCGCTCTTAAAAATGCCGGTTTTTACAATGGCGCTGTGGACGGGAAATTTGGCCAATTGACGACGGCGGCGGTTAAGGATTTTCAAAAAGCAAATGGATTGAAAGAAGACGGCGTTGTCGGCCAGCAGACATGGGCAAAGTTGTCCGAACATTTGGAATAAAGTTGTCAGGATACAAAGAAAGAAGCAGGGAGGAAGGCCAAAAATGAAAAGAATATTCGTTGTGATGTGTTTTGTGGCGCTTGCGTTGGTTGGTTGCACGACGGCCCAAAAAGGCGCGGTCGCGGGCGGCGCGGCGGGTTCTGTTTTAGGCGGCATCATCGGCCATCAATCGGGGAGCGGCGTGGGCGGCGCGGCTATCGGCGCCGGCGTTGGCGCGGTCGCGGGCGCGATGATCGGGGAAAAAATGGAGACCAAATTTTGCCCGACCTGCGGAGCGAGCTACACGGACGATGTCCAGTTTTGCCCCAAGGACGGAGCGGAGCTTAAAATCAAAGAGAAGTAATTTCTCATCAGCGCGTATCATATATTCGTGTATTCAAAAATCCCTGCCAAAACCGGCAGGGATTTTTTTTGTTCAAAAAAACACTTTTAAATATATGCGGGGGAAGGATTGACAAAAACTGCCGAGAGGAATAAGATTGAAATCAAGCGGCATGAAAAACAAGAAACGCGTGAGGAGTTCTCATGAAGAAAATCTTGATTATTGATGACGACCGGGACATGGCAAGCCTGATTCAAGCCTTGCTGAAGTATTATGGCTATGAGGCCTTGGTTATGCATGATCCCAAAAAAGGCATTCTCCTTGCCCAGAAGAAAAAACCCGACGTGATTTTATTGGATGTCCTTATGCCCGCCATGAACGGCCGCGAGGTGTGCCGGAAACTCAAAGAAAATGAGGCGACACAAGATATCCCTGTTGTTTTCTTGACGGCGAAAGATTCCGCCGATGACATCACGGCGGAGTTAAAAGCCGGCGGCGCCGGCCACATCACCAAACCATTTGACAGCAAAGACCTTTTGGAAAAAGTCAAAGTGCTTTGCCGCCTTTAAGCGCGGCAGGCATTTTTGCTTTTTATGCGCGATGATTGAGCGTTAAGAAAGTCAATCCAGCAACTCATATTATGCTCGATGGTATCCTGTTAGCCTACTGTTTTTCCGCCGCATCTTTTTCCCGTCACGCTGAAATTTATCGTAAAACCCCAGGAGCGGCATCGTGACCATCCGTAAAAAACTCATTTTCGCTTTTTTGTTAATCCTTTTTGAATTTTGCGTCGGGGCGTATTTTTCAACAAGCGTTTTTGAAAATATGCTTGTTAAATTCATAGGCCAGGAATCCGCGCTTTTAGCCCATGAGGCGCTCGACAAGGTTGACAGGGTCATTCACTCGCGGATTGAGGAAGGCAGGGTTTTATCAAAAGGCATGCTTTTGCAAGAAGCGGTCAAGGAATCGAACCTCGAATTTGAAAAAATGGGGGACGCCCAGGCAATGGAGGCGGTTATTGATCTGCGGGACAAGGACTGGATTGCCACATCCGAGGATGAGTTGAGTCCGTTTATGCAGGACATATTATCCCAGCCGCTTTCCAAGCAGTTGAGTGAGAGGATCGCGTTTTATCAAAAGCAGTATGGGTATAATCTTATTGGTGAAATTTTTATTACCAACCGATATGGGGCCAACGTTGCTCAAACGGGCAAAACCTCCGACTACCGCCAGGACGATGAGGCGTGGTGGCAGGCGGCCAAGGCAGAAGGTGTTTACATCTCTGATGTGAAATACGATGAAAGCGCCCATGTTCAAGCTATTGAAATTTGTGTGCGCATTGATGGGGTAAATGAAGAATTTCTGGGAGTTATAAAAATTGTTCTCAATGTCCGGCAGATTGCGGATATTTTTAAAGAATTGGAGGATGAAAAGGAAATTATCGGCCAAAGCACGCAAAACATTACGGAGTTTGAGCTCATCACAGCCGACTACAAATATATCTACGCCACAGAAAAACATCATCAAATCGGCTCAAAAGTGGAAGAGGCGATCATCCAGAATGTTCCCGCCAGCGTGAAGGCCGGCAGGAATTATTGGTTTAAAGAGGACGATTCTTCCCGGCAGGATCGAAATCTGTATGCCTTTGCCAGGTCGAATGGTTTCCGGGATTACAAAGGGCTCGGTTGGATTTTAGTTATTGAACAAAAGGCCGATGAAATCCTCGCTCCCGTAAAAAAGGCGCAAAACATCATCATCCTGCTCTTGTTGATAGCGGGTGCTTTCGTCATTTTAACGGGCGTCATCGTTTATCGCATGGTCACCATTCCCTTAATGAAACTGACGCAGGCCGCTATAAAAATAGGGGATGGAAATCTTGGCATTAGAATCGAAAGCGAATCAAAGGACGAGATTGGGACCATGGCGCGGGTTTTTAACGACATGGTCGACAAGCTGAAGAAATCGTATACAGGCCTGGAAGAAAAAGTTCAGGAGCGCACCGCGGAATTACAGGCCAGCCAGGAATACAGCCGCTCAATTATCGAAACGGCGACGGACGCGTTCGTCGGGATCGATAATAAGGGGGTCGTTATTGACTGGAATCATCAGGCAGTCATGATTTTTGGCTGGACGCGCTTTGAGGCTATCGGCCGGCCGCTGGCTGATACCATTATTCCCGTCCAATACCGCGAGGCGCATAAAAAAGGCATGGAGCGTTTTCTGGAAACGGGCGAAGGGCCGGTCCTCAATAGGCGTGTTGAGCTGACGGCCTTGCACCGCGACGGGCATGAATTTCCTATCGAACTGACGATTTGGGCCATTCAGTCCAACGGCGATTACCGATTCAACGCCTTTATTCATGATATTACCAACCGAAAGGCATCCGAGAAGGCGCTGCAGGAAAGCGAGAAAAGATTTAAGGCGATTTATGAAGGATCCAACGATGCCGTCATGTTGCTGACTCCGGAAGGTTTTTTTGATTGCAACAAGCGCACTCTTGAAATGTTCGGGTTTGAAACGAAGGAAGAGTTTTGCCGCACGCATCCCTCGGATGTTTCGCCTCCGTTTCAGGCGAACGGGTTGAATTCTTTTTCAGAGGCGCAGCAAAGAATTCAAACGGCTTTCGAGAAAGGGTTTCATCAGTTTGAATGGCTCCATCGAAGAAAAAACGGGGAAGTTTTTTCCGCGGAGGTATTGTTGTCGGCGTTTGATTTTGAGGGAAGGCATGTTTTGCAGGCCACGGTTCGCGATATTTCTGAACGAAAAAAGACCGAAAACCAATTGCGTCACTTATATCAAGCGGTTGAGCAAAGCCCCAACTCCATTGTCATCACGGATACGGCCGGCAACATTGAATATGTCAATTCCAAATTTATTCAGGTAACGGGTTATTCTAAAGAGGAGCTGATTGGCCGAAGCCCGCGTATTTTAAAGTCGGGACAAACTCCACCCCAAGAGTACGAGAAATTATGGAAAACAATCTCATCGGGGGAAGAATGGCGCGGCACTCTTTGTAACCGAAAAAAAAGCGGCGAGCTGTATTGGGAATCGGTGGCGATTTCTCCCATGAAAAGCGAAAGAGGGGAAATCACGCATTATCTTGGCATCAAGGAAGACATCACTGATCAAAAAAAGATGGCGGATGATCTTCAGGTGAACTTTGAAGATTTAAAGCAGTTTCAGCAGGCTACCATTGACCGCGAAAACAAGATGATTGAGCTGAAAAAAGAAATCAATGAATTATCCCGGCAGACGGGCAGGCCGTTGCCGTATGATTTGTCTTTTCTTGAGCCGGAATAAGGGCGGGGAAAAGAAAGTTTTGAAAAAGGCTTTATGGCAGACAAGATAAAAAATGAAAAAGAATTAAAGGAATCCGCTTATCAGTTTCGGATGGTCATCGATTCCGTCAGAGACGGCATCACCTTCAGCGATGCCCGCGGGTATTTTTTCGTTTACAACGAAAGGATGAAAGAAATCACCGGCTACACGATGGAAGAGGCTAATGCCGGCGGAGATTTTGCCACTCTCCTTTACCCTGATGCCGCGGCAAGAAACAAAGCTTTGGAGCGGCTTAGCGCTTTAGCGGACGGCAGCCTTCACGAAGTTGAAACAACCATCCAAACCAAGAGCGGCTTAAAGAAAACCTTGATTGTTTCGACCAAAAAGATGAAATATCAAGGAGCCGATACTTACCTGAGCACGTATTCCGATATTACCGAGCAGCAAAAGGTCGCCTCTGCGCTGCAAAAGGCCAACAAAGATTTACTGGTCGGAGAGCGGGCGCTTAAAAACATGCTCTATGATTTAAAAAAGGCCCATGATGAAATTAAAAACGCGCAAAGCCAGCTTTTGCAATCCGAACGATTGGCGGCCATCGGGCAGCTTGCCGCCGGCATTGCCCACGAAATCAATAATCCCATGGGATTTATCAGCAGCAACCTTGAAACCTTGGGGCAGTATATCAGCGGGTATTCGCAGTTGTTGAGGGCGACGGATATTTTAAAAAAAGCGGTTGAAGAAAAGAATATTGAGAGGGCCAACGCGATCATCGGCGAAATCAACAGCCTCGAAAAGAAAATCAATCTGGATTTTATCACGAGTGACATTGATAACCTCATCCGCGAATCCCAAAGCGGCATTGAACGAATCAAGAAAATCATCCTTGATTTAAAAACATTCTCCCGTCAAGGCAAAGAGGCGATGGAGATTGTTAATATCGAGGAAATCCTGGAAGGCATTATCAATATCGTCTGGAACGAAATCAAATACAAAGCGGAGCTTAAAAAGGAATACGCCGGCGTGCCGCCCCTTAGGTGTAGCCCGCAAAAATTGGGGCAAGTCTTTATCAATATTTTGATTAACGCCGCGCACGCCATGAAAGACAAAGGAGTGATTACCGTCAGGACCTATCTTAAGGGAAACAACGCCTGCATTGAATTTAACGATACCGGCTGCGGGATCTCGAAGGAAAATATGAAAAAGATATTTGACCCGTTTTTCACGACAAAACCGGCCGGGCAGGGGACGGGATTGGGATTGAGCATCAGCTATGATATAATCAAGCAGCATGGCGGGCAAATCATTGCCACATCCGAGGTGAACAAAGGATCGCAGTTTACGATTATTTTACCGTTGGTTTCTGATGTGAATTCTTCATCATAGGCGTTAAGCGGGCGAGAGGCAAAAGGCCATGGGCAATACGATTTCCGAGGAAATGAAAAAAAAGCTCAACGATATCAAGGCCAGCGATATCATGTCGCGCTTTGCCATTACGATCGCGGAAAACGCCACCATTGCGGATTTGGCCCACCTTTTGATGCGCTTTAAAATAAGCGGTGTGCCGGTGATGACAAGGAACAACGCATTGGTCGGGATTATCACGGCAACGGATCTTTTTCGCATTATGAAAGAGACTGTTCATCATCTGGAGAAGGGAAGCGATCCGCTCAACCACCACCAAATCTTGGTGAAGGATATTATGATCAAAGAGGTTTTTTCCGTCAAAGAAAGCGCGTCGCTTTTTGAAATTATGAAGATGATGTGCGATAAAAATATCCATACGTTGCCGGTATTGGGCAGCGAAGGGATCGTCGGTATTATCGGCCGCCGGGATGCCATTAATGCCTATTACGCAAATGCGGGCCAGCGATAAATAATTTTTGGCCCATCTATGAAAAGGACATGAACCATGGCAAAAGAGATCAGCGTTCTTGTTTTGGATGACGAGGGGTTTATCCTTTCGTCTTTAAAGCGGCTTTTTATCAATGAGCCTTTTGATATCGCGACAACGACGGACCCCAAGGAGGCCCTGGAAATCCTCGCGCGCGAGAAAATAAAGATCATCATGAGTGATCAGCGCATGCCGACCATCACGGGTGTTGAATTTTTAGGGCAGGTGAAAGAAAAATATCCGCAGGTGATGCGCGTCCTTTTTACCGGGCACGCGGACCTTCAGGCAGCGGAGGAGGCGATTAATGTCGCCCAGGTCTACCGGTTTATCAACAAACCCTGGAGCGGGGAAGAGCTTAAAGGGGCGGTGCGCCAGGCCATGCAGCATTTTGATTTGGTGGCCGAAAACAAAAAATTGCTGGAAGAAACCGCCGCGCAAAACAAAGAACTTGACGCGGCCAATCGCAAGCTAAAATCGATGTTTGAGGTGCAGCGGGAATTCACCTCAACGGTTTCCCACGAGTTGCGCACACCTTTGTCCTCGATTAAAACGGCCATTGATATCGTGATGAGCGGGACGGCGGGCACCTTGACGGCGGACCAAAAGAATTTTCTGGAAAAGGCGAAGTCCAACGTTGATCGGCTCAACCGCCTGATCAATGATATTCTGGATCTTTCCAAGCTTGAATCCGGACGTGCGACGCTCAAAATCCAGGAAAATGATATCAATAAGATTATTGACGATATCGCCGAAATCCAGCGTTCCGTGGCAACGAAGCAGGGGATTTATCTTAATACCCAGCTTGAAGCCGGTATGCCCAAAGTGGCTTTTGACGTCGATAAAATTCATCAGGTGCTTGATAATTTGATCGGCAATGCCATCAAGTTTACGGAAAAAGGCGGGATTACGGTTTCAACGCTCAACAGAAAAGAATCAAATTATGTCGAGGTCTGTATCAAGGATACGGGCCACGGCATTAGTGAGGAAGATATCTCAAAATTGTTTCAAAAGTTTCAACAGCTGGGCGATCCGGCGAAGCGAAAAACCGGCGGGACAGGTTTGGGTCTGGCCATCTGCAAAGAGATCATGCGCCAGCATGGCGGCAAGATTTGGGTTGAGTCAAAACCGGGTGAAGGCAGCAGCTTTTATTTTATACTTCCCATTTACGAAAGAAGGAGTGAATAACCATGGGCGTAAGAAAAACAATTTTATTGATTGATGACGAGGTTGATTTGGTTGATTTGGTCAAATTTCAGCTTGTGGCCAAGGGCTACAATGTGGTGACGGCCAACGACGGCCTGGAAGGGCTGGAACGATTGAAGATTGTGAAGCCGGATCTGATTATCCTCGACATGAACATGCCGCGGATGGGCGGGTTGGAATTTTACGGAAAGATCTCGACGGATCGCGGGAAATCAAAATACCCCGTTCTTGTCTTGACGGCCAGGGCCAATCTTGAGAAAACATTTAAGGATATCGCGGTGGACGGCTTTATGTCAAAGCCGTTTGAGATTGATCAGCTTATTTTGGAGGTGGAACGGATTACAAGCGGCGGCTGTGACCCGGTTATTTATCTGGCTGACTTTAAAGAAAATCCGCATGTCGGGAAAATTAAAGAGGTATTTTCAACGGAGCGCTACAGTGTTGTGCAGGTGGATGATCTCGCGCAATTGCGGGTCAAGACGGAGGCGAAGAAGCCGGCGTTTATTATCCTTGAGTACATGCAAAGAGGAATGGGCGGGGAAGATTTTATCAAGAAAATCAAAGGCGACAGCCTTTTTGACGGCGTTTCAGTCATCGTTTATTCTTATGCCGGATTTAAAGAGTACGGAGACAAGAGCCTTGCGGCGGGTGCGGACAAATATTTGGGAAAACCGGAAAGCTACGCTGTTTTTGTCAATGCCGTCAAGGAATTGGAACTTTCCCGTAAGAAAGGATAGCGCTGGGCGGCCGAGTGGGGGTTATTTCTTTTTTTCGGCCAGCAGTTTTTTAACTTTAGCGTAGAGATCGTCGAGTTCGAAAGGTTTTTTAAGGCAATCGTTGGCGCCGTAAAAATTGTGGATGTCCTCCAAAAGCGTGCGCTCCGTGTCCTCTCCGGTAAATACAATGACCGGGATCTGTTTTGTTTCGTCGGTTGATTTGATTTCATCGCAGATTTGGTAGCCATCTTTGTCCGGCAGCCGGATGTCCAGTAGAATCAAATCCGGCATTTCTTTTTTGATTAATTTCACGGCGTATTTACCGCTGTTTAAAACACTCGCCTGAAAACCCTGGGATTCCAGGGCACTTTTAACAAGCTCGGACAAATCTTTATCGTCATCAATGACAAGAATTTTTTTCTTCATAACTACCTCCATTTTCTACATTCTACAGCTCAAAAATTTTTTAGCAATATAAATGTTTGCGCGTTTTTTGCGCTCACGCAAAATAGGGTCAAAAAACGCGCAGAAAACGTAAAAAACATTGAAAACAGGAGATAGACAAGGTAGGATAACGGCGGTGTGCCTGAAGAAAATCACCCATGGACTTGGATAAAAATTGAAAAGTATCGCCTTAAAAGACATTGGTTTCTTTCAAGGCCTCTCGCCGGCTGAGCTGTCGGCGGTCAAGACGTGCCTTCACGAGAAATCTTTTGAAAAGGGAGAATCTTTGTTTTACGAGGGAGACGCGTGCGAACGCGTTTTTTTTGTGCAATCCGGCAAGGTGAAAATTTTCCGTACTGCCTCTTCCGGGCGGGAGCAAATTTTGGAGGTCTTAGATCTCGGAGACACTTGCGCCTGTAATCCGGGAGTAGAAACGTGGTCGTGCATGAGCTCGGCCATTGCCATGACGGATTGCCGGGTGTGGTTTTTTTCAAGGCGCGATTATACCCGCCTTGTTAAAACCAACTCGCAAATCACCCAAACACTCAACCGGCTTTTTGCCAAAAGGCTTTGTCATTTCAGTTCGCTCATCGAAGAGGTATCGCTTAACGGTGTCAAAAAAAGGTTAGTGAAATTTATTTTGGACATGCAAAACGACCAGGCCTCGCATAACGGCAGCAAGGGCACCATCACTATTGATTTTACCCGCGAAGAGATTGCCCAAAGAATCGGCTCCGCCCGCGAGACAGTCGCCCGTTACCTTCATCAGCTTAAGCGCTCAAAACTCATCGAGATCAATCCGCACGACATCATCATCCTCAACAAAGACGGTTTAGAAAAAATGCTTTTGTAGTTGGATCGTTTCTTCCGTAAGGCCCTCAACGTGTTTGTCGTTTTTATGATTTTCCTCTCACAGTGACCGATATCACAGACAGAATTTGCCTTTGGCCGTAGAATTCTTCTAACATGGGAGGTGTTGCGCCCGCTATGGTGAGCATGATGGAGGCGGAATCGTGAAAAAAGATATCGCAGTTATCAAAAAACATCACAAAGAAATCCTTCGATATGCCAATTTGTTCTACGATGCGATTACGGATTTGCGCTTTGAAGGGCGGGCGGCCTTTGGGAAAAATATCCGCGCCATCAAAAGAATCATGAATTTTTTTAGAGTCAAATTCCTCTCCCACTTAAACAAAGAAGACGTCCTGTTATCCTTTGTTTCCAGGCATATCCCCAAATTTGAGCCGATGTCGCGTATGCTTTTTGCCGAGCATAAAGAAATAAGGGTTAATCTTGAAGTCTTGGAATTTCTTTTTGAAGGCCTGACGCGTGAACGGGCGCAGAACAAACGCGCGCAGATGACGGAAAAATTGAGGGACAGGGGAACTTATTTTACCTATCTATTACAGAATCACGTGCGTGTTGAGGAGGAAGGTATTTATAAAACTCTTAACGAAGACTTGCATCCGGAAGAAAAAAAGGCGCTTGTCAGCGATATGAAAAGAACTAAGTTGTAAGCCACGAGATTCTCGTAGCGTAAGGTGACGTGAGGCTGCCCGCATTTATGGTTTTTGAGATGCGGGTTTTTTTCTGATAAAGGCGCGGATGCGGTCTCCTTCCTCGTAGGCCGCTCCCAAAGCGCAGATGTCGCGGCATTGAACGGAAAGTTCAGCCCCCAAATGTCCGGGAAGATCAACTTCCTTCCACTCACTCACGTCTTTCACAAGCGCGCTGGCCGCCGCCTCGGCATCTTTTTCCGAAAGTTTTGGCAGAGTTTTTTGTAAAATGGTTTTAATCTCTTCTTGGGTTAGTAGCATCGCTAACACCTCCTTTCATGTTTCGTATACTTCAAGCATATCCTACACCCATTAAATAAGATGTGACGTAGGTCACAGACAGAATTTGAGGAGTTTTGTAAAGTATATCCGCATGTGGATAGCGGATTATGCTGACAAAAACAACCATCCAAATCATCAAAGCACTGATTGAGCTTGCAAAGCTTCCTCCTGAAAAATATGAGGGAAGTGAAAGCATAGCGAGGAAAATTAGTGCCCCTGCCAATTATCTCGGAAAATTATTACAGCAGCTGTCTTCTCGCGGCGTAGTTCATTCCCAAAAAGGTTTCGGGGGAGGGTTTCGCTTAGGAAAAGCGCCGGGACAGATTCCTCTCTACGACGTTGCGCAATCGACAGAAAATATCGACGAGTGGACAAATTGCGCGTTTGGTTTTGGCAAATGCTCGGAAGGTTCCCCTTGCCTTGTCCATAGCCGTTGGAAAGTGGTTTGTCAGACTCATCTTAACTTTTTAAAGGAAACAACGATTAAAGATTTGCTCACGGAAGAGAATCAAAACCAATGAGAGGCGCGAGGACAATGAGTATGCAAAAACCGAAGAGAAAAAAGATGCGCTTATTGAGCTTTGCGCAACCAAAGGTAGAAAATCCAGGAAAACAAAGCGAAATATTGACCTCCTTATTGCCGTTGGCAAAGAAAAAGTCAATAGTAGCTTTTGTGTTTGCTGTGATATTTTTGTCCGGATGCCGGATTTCATCCGAATCTTTAGAAAAGGCCTCAACAGAAGAAAAGCCTGCTTTGACACAAGAACTTTTTGCAAAAGGCCAGGCGCTTTACGAAAAGCAGTGCTCCGTTTGCCATGGCGCTTTTGGCGCGGCTGATGGAAAGGCCGCGTATCTTTTGTATCCTAAGCCGAGAAATTTTGCCGTTGATAAATTCCGTTTAGTTTCAACCAATAATATGGAGGCAACCGACGAAGATTTATACAAGGTTATTACCGGCGGCATGGCCGGTTCGGCCATGCCGCCGTGGGATCATCTCGCCGGCAAAGATAGGTGGGCGCTTGTTTATTACGTGCGCTATCTTTCCGAATTGGAGAATTACAAGCAGTCCGGCGAGGGAACTGATGAAATGATAGCAAAAGGTTTGCCGTGGGAGCTTAAAGAAAAAATGACCAGGAAAATCATCAGCCCGGAAAACCTTATCCAGGTTCCCCCGGAACCGGAGGTAACAGAGGATGCCTTGGCCCGCGGGAAAGAACTGTTTCTTTCCTCTTGCGCGGGTTGTCACGGGAAACTAGGAAAAGGCGATAGTCAGCAGGAAATGAAGGATAATTTAGGATACCCGCTTCGTGCACGGGATTTAACGGCCGGAATTTTTAAAGGGAGTTCAAGTTCCAAAGATTTGTACTGTCGCATGGTGGGCGGCATTCCCGGAACCCCTATGCCAAGTTACACGGGAGTTTTCACACAAGAACAAATATGGGACTTGATTCATTATTCGCAAAGTCTTTCGAACAAAGATGCTGAAGAGCGCGTGCGGCTTCGGGCCCAGAAGCTTATTGTAGCAAAGACAACTGGGGCGCTGGATGCGGATCCATCGTCGCCGATATGGCAGAGTGCAAAGTCCGCTTCGATTGCGCTCACACCTTTGTGGTGGCGCGATGACTATATTAAAGAAGTGGAGGTAAAAGCGCTTTATAACAAAGACAAGATTGCATTTCATCTTTCTTGGAGTGATGCGACCCTTAACGATGCAAATGTTGCTATTCAATCATTT
>ORJL011731082.1_pt1 | contig 71722 bp, 73 predicted proteins | sample 1779941 | NCBI WGS metagenome assembly ORJL01 (sample SAMEA104232317, study PRJEB22302) | groundwater metagenome | biome: forest; feature: aquifer; material: groundwater | place: USA | collected 2011-08-07 | depth 5.8 m | reverse complement strand
ATGCTGGAAACCTGGAAGAAATGCATTGGCAAATAGGGTACTTCCATCACTGAATTCAGCAAAATATTATTTGCGGAAAACATTTGACAACACTAAAGCTATGCCCAATATGTTCCATTATTTAAGAGATTAGCTATTACAATATTATCGCTGTCATTTGTCAAGAAATTGCTAACAGATGGCGGGTTGTTATCAATGACTAAAGTATATGCTGAACCATCTGGATTAAAAAAAGATGAGCTATGATTGACTATATCTGTTAGATTAAAATAATAATTTATTTTAACTGAATCATCGAAAGATGTAAGGTTTATTGTCTGCGAGCACCGCATATTAGTTCCCGACAAGCATCCTGATAAATTTATTTCATTATAAGAAGAACTTGAGGCATTCTTCCAGCGCAATGCCGTTCTATTTAGGTTTGCTTCTGTATAATTTATTGATAAGTTCAAAAGAACTTTTCCGTTAATAACCGTTCCGTTGGCATGACTGTAATTTATTATTGTAGGTGAATTTGTGTCAACTATTAATGAAATAGTTTTATCCGCCATATTACTTACTAAATCTGATGTGAATATTGTTAGATTATGTAAGCCCTCACTTAAAGAAAGAGTTGAAGTTGAAGCATTGCAGTCGGTGCAAAGATTACTCATCAAAACGTTATCCAGAAAACCGCTTATCAGTTTAGCTGAGCCGTTTACTGTTACATTTAATAGTGTAGAATTTAAAGAATAGAAAGTATTATTTGAGGGAGAGTTAATGGACAGAAGATTTGATTGATTGTTTATCACCATAGGAGATGTTTGAAACGAAGATGACAATGAATATTGAGTTGAGATTTTATTATTCAAATTCGATATTACAATAAGCCATGTGCCTGCTTCAGGGGTGTCAAATGTTAAATTTTCAAAATTCGTATTGTTACCAACGGATTGTGCTTTTAGATTGCCAGAAGTGTTATACAAATAAAAATCTAAATTTTGGTTTGATGAATTCCAGTCAAGCTGGGCTTTTATTTGAGATGAGTTCGTAACATTTAGCTTGTGAAATGAGGTGCTTAAAGTCAAATTTGCCCTCAAAAATAACTGCTCACTTGGCAGAAAATTGGAAGCAACTGCGTATTTTTGGTTTCCTGTTACATTATACTGAGAAACTAGAATTTTCCACCACCCAAACACACTTGGATTTGAAATTTTCGTCATTTCAACAACGTCTGGTGCTGACGTTGAAGAATCTATTGTGTTGCCGGCCGGGTCTAAAACATATAAATCAACATCATTATGCTGACTATAATTTTCCGGCCAGTATAATGTTACTCTTATTTCTGATGTTCCATTGGGAACGTAGATATTATGAGCCGTGTCAATACTTACATTAATGAGCGTTCCTTTATTTGTGTAGTTTACTTCATTAAATGCCCTGGAAGCGTTTATCCTGCCAGCTCCGTAATTATTGGATGGTCCAAAAGCATCATAGTCCCATGCACTGTCCATAAGGAGGGCTTTCATTTCTTCAGGAGACAAAGAAGCTCTTGCCTGAAGCAATAATGCGGCTAACCCAGCAACCATGGGAGTTGCCATGGAAGTCCCAGATAAAGACGCGAAGCCAGATGAATCACAAAGTGAGCAACCATTGCTTGGAACTGTTGATGTTATAATCTGCCCCGGGGCAACCAAATCTGGCTTACTCCTTTTATCGGTTGTTGACCCTCGGCTACTAAAACTGCTTATTAAATCTACCGAGGTTCCCGACCTTCCATTTTTCGTCGAGCCAACCGTGATAACTTTATGCGCACACCCAGGACAATTAATGGTTTTTGAAGAAGGGCCTGAATTTCCTGCAGAGATAGTCACAATTTTTCCCTGATCAACCGCTGAATCGGCATATTGCGAAAGAAAATCACTTCCAATAGTATTTGAATAAGTGGCGCCTAGGCTCATTGTTAAGATATTGGCGCCTTGTGAAATGCACCAGTCTATTCCGGAAGCAATGTCCTGATCGGAGGCAGTTGGGTTAGTCAGGTTTGATGAGTCAAAAACTTTTGCATTTAGTATTGATGCCCCATAAGCAACTCCTTTGAAAGTATTATTGTTGCTTGCAATTATTCCTGCCACATGAGTTCCATGACCATAGAAATCATTTGGATCATTACCATCCGCATCATTTGTAACAAAATCTTTTTCAGCAATAATACTTGACTTTAGAGCTGTATGGTTTTTATTTATTCCCGTATCTAAAACACAGACTTTTATTCCGCTTCCATTGAATCCAGTATTCCATACAGAATTAGCATGGATAATAGATATTGAAAGGTCAAGATGCAAGTTATATTTTTTTTCGAGCCATACTTTTCTTATGGAAGACAATTTTTCAAGCTCTCCGATTTTATTCTTCTGAATCCTTATGCTTTGAAATTTGCGATTTTGGAACCTTTTTACATTATCATTAACTGATAAGGGTTTTAGAGAAATGTCATCATTTTCAGCCTCGATAATCACATTTACCTCTTCTTCAGAAACAGAATCTAGAGCTGAGTCAATTTTTTCGCTGTATTTTCTTAATTTGACATTGTCAGAATCGACTTCTGAGTTTCTAATATTTCGATTTATTTTTGGACTTATACCTTTTTCATCGCTTTTTGAAAGGTATTTATTCTCTTTTAACCTTTCTTTTACCGGCAATTCGTTTTGAGAATATGCAAAAGCCAGGAAAAAAATTGCAATTGAAAATATAACAACAACTTTTCCAAATAACCGAATGATTCCCTTTACTTTCACCACTTTATCACGGCAATTGATTTTAAGTGTTGCTTTAAATAAATTTCTAATGGAAGAAAACACAGCCTAATTTTGCCGTATTGAATACAAGCTAAACCCCATGCAACAGAAAAGATTATATGTAAGCTATGCTTACTTTCTTACCGGTGATTTAAAATGAATGGAATGGTTACAATGTCTTCAAAAGGCCAGATTGTAGTGCCGAAAGAATTAAGGGAAAAAATGAAAATAGATTCAGGAACTAATTTTGTGATATTCGGAAAAGATGACACGCTAATTCTTAAGAAAGTGGAAGTCCCAAAGGCAAATGAAGTATTTGAAAAAGTCCATAAATGGGGGGCTGAGTTAGCTAGGAAGAAGGGCTGGAAAGAAGGAGATTTCATCAAAAGAATGAATAGCCCATAAGGGGTCCAAATTGGATAAACCTGATTTTGATTTACAAAAACAGGAAATCGAGGACATAATAAATGCTGTTTTATATTTTACACATCTGATTGAGCCTAAAGAAAGTGTCAAGGTTGTCGCTGAAGACCCCGATGATGACAGGATATTGGAATGCGCCCTGGCGTGCAATGCTGATTTTACCTTAAGAGAACTTTAAATAATTCATTATTTTTGTAATTTCATTCAAAATTCCCTATAAACAAGAATCAAGCCCTAACCTGCTTCCTTATCCACTCAGCTTCTTCGGAATCAAGCTCTAGCTCTTCAACCAAGGCATTTCCCATTTTTTTATCCCTGAACATTAAGGGGATGTAGGGCATCGTGCTTTTCAAAACTTCTTTCTTTGAAGAATGAGTTTTTTCCGCAATCTTTTCAGCAATCGCCTTTTTCTTTGCAGCCTTCTGGTTGGCCCACCATATTTTTAGAATTCTGCCCGTTGGCTTGTATTCAACTATTCCTTTGTATTTTTCTTTTTTTGCAGAAGCTATTCCTGCAGTTATCAGGGCATTTATGTAAACCAGGAACCTGTAATGCTGCCATCTCCTTATCCTTCTGCTGAAAACATCGGCCTTGCTGAGCATCTCATACGCCTTTGCAAGCTCATCGGGCTTTGTGTATTCCTTAGGAAGATTTTCATCAATCCACAAAAGCTGCTCGTCCAAATCCTCCTTTACATTGTCAAATGCCGAAAGCGCTATCTTCAGGTCAGTTGACTTGAATATTTTGTTCAGTGCAGTCATGATGTTTTCTGTCTTGTTCCTGTCTGACAGCTCATCAAGGGCTTCTTTTGCTAATTCTTTTTTAATCTGTGTTAATGACTGCAGGTCGTTGATAGCGGCCCTTGCATCTCCTCCTGACATTCTGGAAAGTGATTTCAGCACATCTTCATCATATTTGATTTTTTCACTGTCGCATATTTTTCTTAATATTTTAAATATTGAAAGATAATCCAACTGCTTAAACTCAATCATCAATGATTTGCTTCTCAATGAGCTGAACTTGCTGTCAAACGGGTTAGTCGCTGTCAGAATAATTGGATATGTTGATTCTTCCATCAGCTTGACAACTGCCTGGACACCCCCCCTATCCTGCATGCCGCTAAGGCCGTCAATCTCGTCAACAAGAATTAATTTTCCTCTTGCGAAGAGGCTTTGCTGTTTTATTGCATTGCCGACTTTGCTGTTAATCTGCTCGGCATTTCTAAATTCAGAAGCATTCACTTCGATAACTTCATGCCCCAATTCGCTTGCTATTACATAAACTGAGCAGGTCTTTCCTGTGCCGCTTGGGCCGTAGACAAGGCAGGAATTCTTTTTTTCTTTTGAGAAATTAACTATGAAACTCCTTAGCCTGGCAACATTCTCTTCCTGGCCTATGATTTCATTTTCAGCTTTCGGCACATACCTGTTGATTAAAGGCTGCATAACTAAAGGTGTGGATTTGGGTTTTATTAAAGTATTGATTAAGAATTAATGTGTCATCACTATTCAATCAAAAAGTTTAAAACCATTTGTGTACTTCTGCACCAAATGGTTAGGAGAATTCACAGTCTAGAACATTGTATAAATGCAATAATAGACAGGGATAAGGGATTACCGTATTCAGTGGTTTTGGAAAAGCACAGCATAACGCCCGATGGTTTTTCTAAAGCGGTAAATATCAGAATTGATAAGTTGATAGGGGGAGCTAGTAACGGTGAGAGGGACATTCTTATCAATATTAAATCCAATGCAAAAAGAAAATCCGAGCTTTTTAGGATGGAAGAAGATTTTTTACAGCAGCAATATCACAATATGCAAAGCGGCACTCAAAAAAGATTCTTTTATGGAACCTTAAGCAATCCTGAGAATATACAAAATATTGTGTATACAGCTTTGACTTTTCACCACCCTAAGCTTTCATCTAATAACAGGAAACTGGTAATTGAAGCAATAAAAAAATTGCCTCCGGGACTCAATGAATATTTTAAGAGGATTAGATTGAACACTATAGGGCAGGTAAAATCTGATAAAGGAAAAATGGAATCTTCTTTAGCAACATTAGAGTTATTTGATTCAGCTTATCAAAAAAAGACAGGAGATAAGAGTTTATTTGACTTGACTCAAGAATACCATTTGCATAAATGGGGTGATAACTTTAATTCACCTCATTTTTATTTCAGGAAGCCCGAAAATGTAGAACAGGCAATTTACCATACCCTAACGGAAAAACATCCTCACCTAGGATCTGTTACAGATAGGGGGAGGGTGATAGCTGCAATAACTAACTTGCCTTCAAATCTTACGATATATTTTAGATCAATTGGTTTACTAAGGATTATGCGTGGTGGATACTCTGGAATTAAACGAGATTCGCCATTAGCAATTCTTGAAATTTTTGACAAAGAATACCAAAAAAGAACTGGAGACAAAAGTTTGTTTGATTTAACGCAGGAATCGCACTTGCATAGATGGGGGATAAATTTTAATCCTCCTCTAAATTATTGGAAAAACCGAGATAATGTACAAGAATCTGTTTATCATACACTTACAGAGAACCATCCAGAATTAGCATCCCCTGAACGAAGCGAAGTGGTAGGTTGTATAAAGAAGCTTCCTAAATTATTAAAAGAATATTTTTATGAAATTCAGCTGACTGGTGCAATGAGAAGTATATTTGCAAATGGCAAGTCAGACTGTCCTCAAGCAGTTTTAATGGCATTTGACCAAGAATACCAAAAAAGAACTGGAGACAAAAGCTTGTTTGACAAAACACAAAGCACATATTTAGAATTTAATCATAGAAACAGATTAATGAGGTAATTAATAATGGCAGCAAATTCCAGATTTTATTTTGTATTGCTGTCAGTATGCGCTGCAGCCGGAATGGGAAACATATTCCTTTTCCCTTATCTTTCCTATAAGCTGACCGGACTGTTTTTCATCCCTTATCTCATAGCTCTTCTAATTCTTGGAATTCCGCTTCTCATGCTTGAATTCTCTATAGGGCAGCATTTCAACAGGAATATAGTTGACATATTTGCATCAATAAAGAAATGGTTCAGCAGCATCGGCTGGCTGATGGCGCTGAATGCATTCATATTAATGAGCGCCTACGCGGTTATGATATCTTACTGCATCATATACTTTTTTGTCTCACTGGGATTTCAGTGGAAAAATGATCCAAACTCTTATTTCTTTAACAATGTCGTCCAGGCTTCAAATGAGTTTTCAAGCTTTGCCCATATTTCGCTGCCGGTTTTTATTGCCTTGATATTTGCATGGATAGCTATATTCTTGTTTGTGAGAAACGGATTCGAGAGCATAAAAAAAGGCATTCTGGCAATTTCCGCGCCATTTGCCGCCCTTTTATTATTCTTCATGATTTACGCATTAAGCCTTGACAATGCCTTGGCGGGAATACATGCGTTTCTGAAGCCTGACTTCAGGAACCTCTTCAATCCTGCCGTCTGGATTTCATCTTTTTCCCTTGCAGCAGTGTCATTGGGAGTTTCATTCGGGATAATGCCCGCATTCGCAAGAAGGAGCGAGAACGGATTCATTGCCGGAACTTCTTTCATCGTGATTTTCTTAAAAATTCTTGGAAGTGTTGCAATAGGATTCATAACTTTTAGTATTATTGGATTTTTGAGCTTAAAACAGCAAACGGAAATCAGCACGCTTGCATTCTACAACAGCAGAAATATTTTCACTACACTTGCGCAGGCGCTGCCATTTTTTTACAGGCCTACTTTGCTAAGCATGCTCTTTTTTGCTTTCATGTCCCTATTCTTTGTTTTCGGAGCCGCATCGCTTGCTTATTCGCTGGTGCATTTGCTTTCACAGAAGCTCAATTCCAAAAAAAGAAATGCCGCAATTCTCGTATGCGGCCTTGGATTTCTTGCAGGGATAGTTTTTGCAACAAGGCCCGGCTATTTCATGATGGATCTTGTTTTGCATTTTATCTATTACAATATCTTGCTTGCCATACTTCTTGAAGCGCTTGCAGTTGGATGGTTTTACAACTCCGGTAAAATTTCAGAATATATAAACCAAAACTCCAATGTGAAGCTTGGAGGAATGTGGAATCTTGCTGTCAAATATGCAGTTCCATTAGTAATTATCTTCCTTCTGGCTTTGCAGCTAAGGGCGGACATCCTGAACGGATACGGGAACTATTCGCGGCTTGCTATGCTTGCTTTTGGTGCCGGAACTGTTGCTGTGCCGGTCATTATTGCGTTCCTTCTGCCACAGAAGATTCTGGATAAATAGATAAATAGCTAAACTTTAAATAACTTAAAATATTTCAATGCCAAAATGGACGTGCTTTCAATAATACTCACTCTTGTAGGGCTTGCGCTATTTGAAATAACCATTAGTGTAGACAACGCAATAATAAATGCGGAAGTTCTTTCCACAATGTCAAAGAAGGCAAGAAAATGGTTTTTGCTTTGGGGCATAATCATTGCCGTTTTTTTGGTCAGAGGGCTGCTCCCATGGATAATAGTTTGGGCTTCAAGCCCCTCGCTTGGGTTCTTTGGCTCTTTTATGGCTTCATTCAGTTCTGACCCCAGTGTCAAGGAGGTTATTGAGCAGTCTGCGCCTATCTTGTTGGTAGGTGGCGGTACCTTCCTTATTTTCCTGTTCTTTCACTGGCTTTTCCTTGAGCAAAAGAATTATGGACTGGCTGGAGAAGAGATGATACACAAGCACGGCGTATGGTTCTTTGCTGTAGTTTCAGTTCTTCTTGCGGCAATTGTGTGGATTTCCATCAAAGTCAATCCACTGATGGCATTTGGCGCTGTTATTGGCTCTACTGCGTTTTTCATAACCCACGGATTCAAGGAGAATGCCGAAAAAGCTGAAAGGGAAATGATAAAAGGGAGCTCTAAGATGTCGGATCTCAGCAAAATATTCTATCTTGAAGTAATTGATGCAACCTTTTCAATTGACGGAATACTTGGCGCTTTTGCATTCACATTCGTGCTTCCTATTATTCTGGTAGGCAACGGAATCGGGGCCCTGGTAGTCAGGCAGCTCACGATAAGTAACATTGACCGAGTCAAGAGATATGCTTACCTGAAGAACGGCGCGATGTATTCCATACTGGCGTTGGGGACTATCATGTTGCTTGACAGCTTTGGCATGCACATACCTGCATGGTTTACTCCCGTACTGACTTTTACGATTATAGGGTACTTCTTCTGGAAGTCTTTAAGGGAATTGAAAAACAATAAAATTAAAAAGAAATAGAAGAATATACTTCATATGAAAAAAATAATCTTAAGGGCTATTCAGAAATATGAAGATGGCAAATGTACGATTAGAGAATGCGCTGAAAGTGCAGGATTGAGGTATTTTGAATTTTTTGATTTGCTGGCAAAAGAAAATCTCATTGGGACAGGAATTGAAAATATGGATTTGCTTTTAAGCCAGATTAAGAAGATTAGATAAATTAATATTTAACTGTATTATGCTTTAATAAAAAATGGACAAGCCTAAAATCACGATTGAAGAGATGGCAACTTTCTGCAAGAGAAAGGGATTTGCCTATCCGAGCTCTGAAATCTACGGCGGAATATCGGGATTCTATGACTTCGGCCATGTCGGAGTTGAGCTCAAGAACAACATCAAGAAAGAATGGTGGAAAACATTTGTGCAGCAGAGGGACGATGTTGTCGGGATTGACGGCAGCATTATCACGCATCCAATGATCTGGAAGGCGTCCGGACATGCGGACGGATTTACTGATATTCTGGTTGACTGCAAGAAATGCAATTCAAGATTCAGGGCAGACACTTTAATAGAAGACAAGCTGAAAATCCAGACTGCCGGAATGAAAATTGAAGAGCTTGCAGAAAAGCTCAGGGAAAATAAAATAAAGTGCCAGAAATGCGGGAATGAGCTTGGTGAGCCGAAGCAGTTCAACCTGATGTTTTCAACAAATGTCGGCCCTGTTCAGACTTCAAACTCCATGGCTTACTTAAGGCCTGAGACTGCCCAGATAATTTTCGCTGATTTCAGGCTTGTGCAGGAAAATGCAAGGCTGAAGCTGCCTTTCGGCATTGCGCAGCAGGGAAAGGCGTACAGGAATGAAATTTCTCCAAGAGATTTTCTTTTCAGGATGAGGGAATTTGAGCTGATGGAGATAGAATATTTTGTCCATCCGGAAAAGCAGAATGAATGCGCCTTCATAGACGAGGTTCATGATTATGAGATGAATGTTCTGTCGGCTGAAATGCAGAATCATGGCAAGAAAATGGAAAGGATGACCCTCAAGCATGCCCTAGACAAAAAAATCATAAAAACAAGATGGCATGCATACTGGATGGCGCAAATGCACAAGTGGTTTGTCGGCCTTGGAGCATCTCCAGAGCATTTCAGGATACGGCAGCATGTAAAGGACGAGCTTTCACACTACGCCCTTGATACCTGGGATTTGGAATATGAGTTCCCTTTCGGATGGAAGGAGCTGCAGGGATTTGCAAACAGGACAGATTTTGATCTTAAGAGGCACATGGAATTTTCAAAAACCGATTTAAGCATTTTTGACGAGGAAACAAAGAAAAAAATTGTGCCTCATGTTATATGCGAGCCTGCGCAGGGAGTTGAGAGGGCATTTTTGGTCTTTTTGTTTGATGCTTACCATTATGACAAATCAAGGGAGAATGTTGTATTGAAACTGCATCCAAAACTGGCTCCTGTGAAATTTGGAATATTCCCGCTTGTTTCCAACAAAGCTGACATTGTGAAAAAAGCAAGGGGCATTTATGACGAATTGAAAATGGAATGGCCGTGCGCTTTTGATGTCGGTGGGTCAATTGGGCGTAGATATAGTAGGGCAGACGAGATAGGAATACCACTCTGCATTACAATTGATTTCGAAAGCCTTGAAGATGAGTCTGTGACTGTCAGAAGCAGGGATACAACAGAACAGGTAAGGGTAAAGATTTCTGAGCTGAAAGATGCCCTAAGGAAATTCATGGAAGGGGAGAAATTAAGCAAATTAGGGAAGGCGGTTGAGTGAAAGTTTTTTTTGCCGGTCGGGTTATTTGTTTCAATTTTTTGAAAAAATATTAATATAACTTAAGCGTAGTTGGAAAAAATGCAAAACAAAAACAAGGAAAAAGCGACTTTTGCAGCAGGGTGCTTTTGGGGAGTTGAAGCGGCATTCAGGCAGATTAAGGGAGTTATTTCTACTAGAGTAGGGTACACGAACGGAAAGATGAAAAATCCTTCTTATGAAGATGTCTGCACTGATGAAACTGGCCATGCAGAAGCTGTTGAAATAACTTTTGACCCAAAGAAAGTTAATTACGATGTTTTGCTCAAAGTTTTCTGGCAGAACCATAATCCAACTCAGCTGAACAGGCAGGGGCCAGATGCCGGAACGCAATACAGGTCAGGAATATTTTATCACAATCAAAAACAAAAAGATTTGGCAATGAAATCACTGAATGGAGAGCAGAAGAAATACAAGGATAAAATCGTGACTGAAATAAAGCCAGCAGCTGATTTCTTCCAAGCTGAGGATTACCATCAGCAGTATCTGGAGAAAAGCGGATTAAGCACCTGCCATATTTAGTTTATTACTTCTTTTAAGTAGTGTTAATTGGAAAGGTTTATTAATGGACATTTCTTACGAAATCAGATGCCACAGCCGAATACGCATCTACTTTTAATACAACAAACTTTTGTTGAGTACATACTGGAAGGCCGGAGAAACTATAAATTAATTGACCAACTATTGGAAAACTATAGCAATTACGCTTACCTTGGCTCCGTTATGCCGGATATTTTTTATTTTAAGGATATATTTTCCCGTCACAGGCCATACGAGCAGGTTGCAAATGTAAGGCATTGGGACGGCTCATTTGATTATTATTGCAGGATGATTGAGCATGCTAAAAAATCAGATTCTATATCTCAATATAAACAATTGGCAGTGGCATTAGGTGACATATCCCATTCTATTGGTGATGATATTTTTCACGGTGCTCTTGTTTATCCAACTTCAATGGACCATTGGAGACTTCATCCAAGGGAAACAGCAGAAGCCCATAAAAAATTGGAAAATCTGATAGATACATTCCTACTCAAAGAAAAAGCAGATTTAAACCCCCATCAGAGGCATTATCCTAACTTAATAAAGTGCCATGAAGATAACAGCGGCAGAACATTAGACCAAAGTATTTTTGAGCTTTTAAATAACGCAATGGTAAAAACTTATGGTTCCAGGATGGAAGGGGCCAAGGAAAATTTTTTCGAAAGCGAGGGATTGAATTATTTCACATTATTTGGAAGATTTAAGCCTGAAGATCCAAATCATCCTATTCGTGAAGCCTATAGGGACCTAATGTCCTATTCAAGAATACCTTTCTATTTACCCAAGAATCTCGATAACTATTTCGGTTTAAGAGGGATAATTCCGGCTGATGAATTAAGCAATGAAGAAACGAACATAATGGTATCTAATTATTGGAACGATAATTTCTTTAATGTTTTAAAAAGGCATGACATCAGAACCCTGCTTGGTAAAATTCCCAAACGAGATCCGAACGAAAGAAGATGGTTTAATGAAGAATCACAATTGCTTCCAAGGTATACGGTGTTAAAATTATTTGACTTATCAGTCAAAGCAATGAAAGCAGTAGTTGAAGCCAGTGTAGCATTTTTAGAATCTGACTCTGAAAATGCCAGTGAGTTTTTCAAACAAAATGCAAAAAATGTGATTTACCTAGAAAACTACAATCTTGACACAGGAAGGCCATCAATGCTTAATGATGAACTGAGAACCTTAGGGAATGATTTAGAAAAAATTTATAATTTTCGCTTGAAGATTGTTGATGAAAACCTTATCAGAATTGCCGGTTATCCCAAGAATCTGCTGCCACCACCGGACATGGCTGCCTAAAATATTTAAACCTCAAAGTATTTCTATTTTAAGATTATGTTGGCGAATAAAATTTTGCCATCGGTTCGCATGTTTATTTTTTAGTCAATAGCAAAAATTCCCAGTGAGCTGTGAGCGAGTTCGCAAACGATGCTCACTCACATCTCCCAGAACTTCCTTTTGGCTGAAAATAAAAGCGGGTTATGCTCACCTTTTTGATGGCAAAATTTTAGCATTTATATCATTAACAATCGTTAATTTTTTGTTTTTTCGCAGTAAAAACAAAATATTTAAATATTAGCTTGAGTTTGAATATCCACTACCTATTGTGTATAGACGACATCTAGCATACTACATGTTGTGTTTTCGCCTTAGCGGCGAAAAAGAGGAAAATGGCAAAGAGGGGCAAAAATGGACACAAAATTTTCTATGATGAAGAAAAGGGACGGGATAGTGGTTGCGTTTGACCAGGCTAAGATAACCAATGCCATTTTCAAGGCAGCAAGAGCAGTCGGAGGCAGGGACATGCAGACAGCCCAGATGCTTAGCGACAAGGTTGTTGCGCAGCTTGAAACTTTAAACGGCAGCGTTCCGACAGTTGAAGAAATACAGGACACTGTGGAAAAAGTGTTGATTGAGCACGGCCATGCAGCAACAGCAAAAAATTACATTCTTTACAGGCAGGAAAGGAGCGCTTTAAGAAAGGAAAAACAATTAGTTCTTGAAAAGGAAGACATTGACGAAGTTGACAAAAGGTTTGATGTCAATGCATTAAGGGTCCTTAAAGCAAGATACCTGAGAAAAGATGCGACAGGAAAGCTGATTGAGACGCCAAAGCAATTATTCACAAGAGTCGCTGTCCATGCGGCGCTGCCGGACATATTTTATGATCAAAGAATTTTTGACATCAGCAGCCAGCAGCCGGTAAACATGGTTGAGGATTTCAAGCCAGCCGTCCATGAAGACCAATATGGCATTGGAAAATACAAGCTTAACAGATATCATCTTGAAGCTTTAAAGAGAATGTATGACAGGTTCAACAGGAACAAGCAGATAAAAGTTACCTGGAGCAAAATGTTTGACATGCTCAAGAAAGGCGAGTTTGACTCTTACGAGAAAAATCTAAGCGAGTTCTATACTCTGATGACGCACAAGCTTTTCATGCCAAATACTCCTGCGATTGCAAATTTCGGCAATCCATTGGGGATGGGGTCCGCATGCTTTGTGCTTGACGTTCCAGACTCTATTGAAGGAATAATGGAGACTCTGAAAAATACCGCTGTCGTTTTCAAGGCAGGCGGCGGAATGGGATACAATTTTTCAAAGCTAAGGCCTGAAGGAGATTTTGTTTCATCTACAGGGGGAGTAGCATCAGGCCCATTAAGCTTCATGAGGCTTTTTGACACGATGACGGAGGTCATAAAGCAGGGCGGCATAAGAAGAGGCGCGAATATGGGGATTTTGAACAGCAACCATCCTGATATCGAGAAATTCATAACCGCAAAAGACGGCAACAAGGGACTGAGGAATTTTAACATTTCAGTTTTGATAATGCCGGATTTCTGGAAGCATTATGAAGACAACACGCCATATCCATTGGTTAATCCAAAAGACGGAAATGTTGTAAGGCATGTAAATCCAAGGGCGCTGTTTGACAAGATAGTTTACCAGGCATGGGAATCTGCAGAGCCCGGAGTTATTTTCTTCGACAAGGTGAATGACTACAATCCGTTTTTTGAGCATCTTGGGCCGATTGTGACAACGAATCCATGCGTAACTGGAGATACATTAATTTCAACGGAAAATGGACTGATTACAATAAAAGAGCTTGCTGAAAAATACCCAAATGGTGGAATAAATATCAAAGTTGAACAAAGAATCCGAAGCGGAAACCTTTTTTTAAGGAAAATAAACTATGTGTCTCAGTTTAGGGCATTTAAGACTGGCGAAAAAGATACTCTAAAACTGATTACAAAATCTGGAAAGGAATTAAAATGCACTCCCGACCATAGAATCTTAACAATTGATGGATGGAAATCTGCTGGAGAATTAACAGGTGGAAATACAATATTTACAGATACTGAATCAGGAGAAGATTATTTGGATAAAATCAAGTCCAATGGAATTCAAGAAGTTTACGACATAACCGAGCCAAGCACTCATTCATTTATAGCAAACGGAATTGTAGTCCATAATTGCGGCGAAGTTCTTTTATATCCCAACGAGCCGTGCAATCTCGGTTCAATAAACGTTTGGGCATTTACTCAACACAATGACGACGGGACAACTGGCGTTAATTGGGAAGCGCTGAAAGATGTAACCCTGAGCTGTACAAGATTTTTGGACAATGTTATTGATGTCAATAATTTCCCATTAAAAGCGATAGAGGAAATGAGCCTATCCACAAGAAAAGTCGGGCTTGGAGTAATGGGCGTCGGTGATTTGCTTTTTGAATTGAGGCTGCCTTACAATTCCGAGGAAGGAAGAAAATTCATGGAGCAGCTTATGGAATTCATAGCTTACTGGAGCAAGGTTGAAAGCATAAGGCTTGCGCAGGCAAGGGGCAATCTTCCGTATTACGACAAGAGTTTCTACAAGCAGGGAAGGCATCCTGTAAGAGGGCCGGAAATGAAAGAGGACTGCCATTTCAACTGGGATAAAATCAGCCAGGACATGAAAAAATACGGGATACGAAACGGCTACACGACAATAATTGCGCCGACAGGCAGCATATCAATGATTGCAGGATGCAGTTCCGGAATGGAGCCGGTGTATTCTCTTGTATTTGAGAAAAACGTAAATGTCGGAAGCTTTTATTACGTTGATCCGGCCGCAGAAAAAGTCCTTAAGGAAGAAGGGCTGTACAATGAAAAACTAATGGAAGACATAAACCAGCACAAAGGCAGCATCCAAAACCTTGATTATGTGCCTGAAAAAATAAGAAATGCGCTTGTGACAGCAATGGACATCACTCCGGAAGATCACATAAGGGCTCTTGCGTCATTCCAGAAATGGGTTGATTCAAGCATCTCAAAGACAAATAATTTCCCTGCAGATGCAACGCTTGAGCACATGAGGGACAGCTATATCCTGGCTTACAGACTGGGATGCAAAGACGTCACTGTTTTCAGGGATTCAAGCATCAAGGACCAGGTTCTTGTTGCCCCAAAATCAAAAGAGGAAAAGGCAGAAGCCAAGCTTGAGATGGCAGCTGAGCAGAAAAAAGTAGTAAAAGATTCCCAAAGCGGGCTTGTTTTTGCTGAGAACGGCGCAAACGGAAACGGCAGCGGCGCAGGAGCAAGGCCGATGACAAAAGCAACAATCAAGAACTGCCCGGAATGTGGAACTAAAGTTGAGTTGAAAGAAGGATGCCTGCACTGCCCGGGATGCGGATGGGGCTTGTGCATGTAGATTTTATTTATTTTTTATTGTTAAAATTGAGTCTAAAACTCCACAGCTTGCTGTGACATCAAACTCAATTTGAACTTAAAAAACCCCGCAGCTTGCTGCGATTGGGTTTTTTATTTACCTGTCTTTTATTTTTCTTATTTGCACTAAATTAATCCACAAAAAAGAGATGAAGGTTCATTGGCAGTCATATCCATCAAAAAATTTCCATTAACGTAAAAATAATAATTAGGGGAGGGTACTCGCAGTATCACGCAAATTGTTTCCTTTGCCCTCCACCCACCCGACGAAGTAAGGCAATCAAGTGAAAAAAATATTTTGTTGCTCTTTAACTAACAATTCCACAAGGGGGTGGGGAACAAAAACCTAAACAGAAAGAGCAAGAATCAAGTATTCCCCCTTAAAATTTTATTTATCGTAATGGAAATTTTAAAATCTATTGAAAGTATAAATTTTTAATACGAAAATTGAACAAGGCAAAAGAATTTCAAAACAAAATCACAATTAAAAATGCCATTAACACAAATAAAAGCGCCGATAAAGGTTGCCGGGGACAACAGCAAGGAGAAGCTCGGGCTAGTCCATGTTGTTACAGGAGACGGGGAAGGGAAGACAACATCTTCATTGGGATTGGCTATGAGGGCGATAGGCAGCAGCCTGACAGTTCATATGATTCAGTTTCTCAAGAGCGGGCTTACAGGCGAGATTTACAGCGCAAACAGGCTTGGGTTTGTGATTGAGCAGTTTGGAATTGATGCACTCAAAGAGAAGCAGAAGAATCTGCAGGAGTTCTCTGACCGGACAGGCTCGTTTGTATTCCAGCCTGACCTAAAGGAGAAAGATGCTGCAATGGAAGGCTGGGAGCACGCAAAAAAAATAATTTCAAACGGCCAATATGATTTGATTATTCTTGACGAGATAAACTGCGCTCTTGCAAAGGGATTGATTCCGCTTCAGGAAGTTCTTGATGTTGTAAGGAATCATGGGAAGGCTGAGCTTGTGTTTACCGGAAGGGATGCGCCTAAAGAATTAATGGATGCTGCGGATTATGTTAATGTCATACAGGGCGTGAAGCATCCATGGCAGAAAGGGATTGTGGCAAGGAAGGGGATTGAGTATTAAACCGCTTCTTTAATTAATCTGCATTCTTTTTCTGAAAAAATACATGTAAACAGCTTCCAAAGCGAAAATTACAAAAAGTATAAATGCAAAAACTAGTGCAAGGCCTCCGATGCCCCAATTTTCTCCAGGCGGAGGGGCAGTTAAAGTTGCATAAACTATCCGCGTGCTTAGTGCCAATATCGTTAAAGGCAGAACATACATTGACCATTTTTTGTCTTTTAGGAAGGCAATTGCGCCAACAATGGACAACAAGCCTATAGTAATTCCGATGACAGTTTCAGCGACAATTTGAGACATTGAGTAATCCGGCCAAAAAGTTTCAGGGCTGCTCGCCTTGTAATATATTGTTATGGGAGAATTAAGCACAAAAATAAGATATAAGCCTAAAACTATATGGATAACCACTATGGAAATTTTAAGAATCTTCATTTGATTTATTCTCAATGGATTATCATTTAAATAACTTTCTTTTCAAACCAGCTGCTCTATTATCTTCGCCAGCTTGAAATCCTCGCAGTCAATCTCTTTTTTTCGAAAGGCTTTTATATATGTAATACATTTTTATAATTTGTATGACAATTATCTCTGATGCCACTTCGCTGATACTGCTGGCGAAGGCAGGCTTATTGGAGTTTTTTGCGGAAAGAAATAAAGTTGAAATTCCGGAATTAGTATACCAAGAAGTCCAAAGAGGAAAAGACAAAGGCAGGGAAGACAGCCTGTTGGTTGAAAGGCTCGTCGAAGAAAAAAAATTAAGGATAGTCGCTGCGGACAAAATAACCAAGAATAAAATTGAGCAGACATTTAACCTCAAAGGCGGCGAACTTGAAGTAATCTCATTAGCATTCGGGAAAAATCATACAATACTAACAGACGACAAAAAATGCATAAACGCAGCCAAAGCCTTGAAAATAGATTTTATAATATCATTAGATGTCGTAATTGCACTTTACAGGAAAAAAGCAATAAGCAAAGAAAGGGCATTAAGCGCTGTTGATTCACTGGAAGAATACGGCTGGTATTCAAAAGAATTGGTTAAATCTTACAGGGGGGAATTAAAATGATGAAAAGCGTTTCAATAAGATTAAGCGAGGATTTTATGAAAGAGGCTGAAAAGCTGGCAAGGCTGGAGCTTGTCGACAAGTCAACAATTATACGTGAAGCTCTGGAAAAAGGCTTTGCCGACATTAAGCTAAATATAGCTATAGGGATGTTCAGCAAAGGAAGATTTTCTACAAGCCAGGCTGCTGAAATAGCTGAATTAAGCATTGGAGAGATGATGGATGAATTGGCTAAGAGAGGAATAAGGCAGGATTTAGCCAGAAAAGATGTCAAAGGCAGCTTAGAAAAAGCGCTGAAAATTATAAAATAGTTTAAACCAGCTGCTCGATTATCTTCGCCAGCTTGAAATCCTTGTAAGTCAGCCCGCCTTCTTCCACTGTCGTCAGATTTATCGTGACCTTGCTGTTTTTTATCGAGATTGTCGGATAATGATATTCATGCGAGGCCTGCTCGCCGACTTTCTGCGCGAAGCCCATTGCTTCCTTGAAATTGTTGAATTCAAAGGCTTTGTAGATTTCATCATAGCCGTCCATCTCCCAGCCATTTAGCTCCAGCAGCCTGTCATGAATTTCTTTTATAGATAAATGCTCCATAATAGAAAGATATTCTTAATTTTATTTAAGCTTTATTATTAAACCAATTACCAAACTTCAATCTCGTAAATATTAATCGAACCGCTGCCTTCGTTGCTTACAACAAGCAGGTTCTTTCCGTTTGGGCCGGCATATGACGGAATAAAAAGAATTCCCTCAGGCCTTAGGCTTTTGGAATCCAAAATGTTCTTTGCGCTGAAATCCCTTTCTGTCACATACTGCACAAACTCAGGCTTTTCAGGATTGGTGGCGTCGTAAACCATGACACCGCCAAATTTCTCAAGCCCGATGAATGCAAATATTTTGTTTCCAATGTAGCCGAGCGTTATTCCCTCGGGCTCAGGCCCTTTCTTTGGGCTCGTTGCATCAAAAGTTGTATGGTTTTCTTCATCAAAATTACTGCCATCAAAGTTGAAATAATCCGGATAAAGCTCGGCAATCTTCTGCTCTATCTGGCCGCCGCTGTCGAAGACCTGGCTGAGCTTTCCGTTTTTGTACCCCCATACTGAAAATGAGCGCGCTCCAAAAGAATACAATTTGTCATAATCTCCGTCGCCATCCTCATCACCCAGTGTCCTCGCGATCCTGAGGTTTCCAATATTCATCTTTTCAGAAAGCTCTTCGGAGTCAGGAAAGACATTGGGATCCATGCCTGCGCCAATACCCTCCAAGTCCTTTATCTTCACAGCCTCTTTCCATCCGCTTCCATTTCTGTATTCCGGAAATTCCCTGTCATCCCCTTCATTTGCCGTAATAAGGTAATCGACGCCGTTAACTTTGTATGATACAATTCCATCGGGCTGGTATATTCCCAGCACCGGCCATGCCCGTATATTTGCCATGCCTTTTTTGCCATCAAGATCCGAGTCGCTCGCATCCATCCGGTTTTCAATTAATGTGTGGCTCTTAAATCCGAGCCCATGAATGCTGATGATTTTGTTTTGCACTAAATCAATCACAGCAATGGCATTATTTTCCTGAAGGCTTGCGTATGCTTTCTTAGAATCCAAATCAACCGCAATGTATTCCGGCTCAAGATCCTGGGCGACACTTGTCTTTGAAGGCTCCGGATTGCCGTTTGCCCTGATGCTTTGATCTAGCCTTCCATTATTAAAAGATGAAAAACCAAAGGAACTGACGACTGCATTTTTAACTCCATGTGTTATGTCAATGAGGCTTATAGAGCCTTCACGGTTAACCGCATAATCCGCACTTGGCTCTCCCTCGTTTGCAACAATTACTTTATTGCAGTCCGGCGTGAATGCGAGCATGTCCGGCAAAGCCCCTACCTCTACAGAGCTTATTGCATTTCCATCAGTTCCCAAGAAGATTACTTTTCCATTTTGTGATTTATCTTCATTTTCAATGGCGGCAGCTACAATCCCATTAGCAACAGCAACGCTGTTGACCCCGCCTCCAAAACCGGAAATGTTAATTTCACTTTTCTTTTTTGGCGATAATGTGTCCGAGATGTCAATGACGAGGATTTTTTTATCGTGCGTTATCGAGAACAAAAGCTTAGAGTCCGGATCGTAAGCTGAAATTTCCGGCATGCTGCCGTCGCCAGTGAAATAAGTGGATGCATGCGAGAGTTTTATGCCGTTAACAGAAATGCCATCCGGATGGCCGTAGCCGAAATAATTGCATCTGCTTTTTTCTTCCGGTGCGCAGGACTGGAGGATTACTGCAATAATAACAACCAGAATGAATTTACGAGAAGTGTTAAAAAAAAATTTAGAGCCAAACACCATTCATACAGGAAATCGCATTTAATTTATATAACTTTCCCAATGCCTTAAAAACGGCTTCCCTGAAAATCTTTTCAAGGTTGCCGTCGGTTCGGCTGTAAAAGGGAAAGAGATGACCGACGTTCCCCGTAAGGGACTTCCCCCTTGTCGGTTTTAAGTCATTAGGTTTCAGAGCCTCACGAATTGACGGCAACGACATTTTCAGGGAAGCCCTTAAAAACGGCTCTGTAGAAAATGTAAGTTTTGCCATCAATATGCGAAGCTCATTACGCCAATGAATCCAGCAAAATTCGGAGTTCCAGAGAGAATTTTGCAATTACCCAATACTTCAACAGATGAGCTGATGGCAAAACCGAGCCATTTGGCGAGATTTTCTACTGAGCCCTTAAAAACAATAACTTTATAATAATTCTCCAATTGAGATTATATAAATATGCCCAAGCCAAACTTATCCAAAAATGCTTTGCTGATACTTGAGCAGCGCTATCTCAAAAAGAACGATAAAGGCAAAGTCATTGAAAAGCCCGAAGACATGCTCAGGAGAGTTGCCAAAAATATTTCTCTGGCTGATGCCTGGTACAATCATGAAAAAGAAATCCAAAAAATAACTAAAAAATACAAAAAGAATTTTTATGAAATAACCGAAACAAAAGAATTCAGGAGCCTGATAAAGAAAGACAAAGGAATCAAAAAGACAGAGGAAGAATTCTACAGCCTGATGGCTTCTCTTGATTTTCTGCCAAACTCGCCGACACTTTTCAATGCAGGAAGGAAACTGCAGCAGCTGGCAGCCTGCTTTGTGCTTCCGATTGAAGACGGGATTGATTCAATTTTTAAGACTCTGCACCATTCCGCATTAATCCACAAAACAGGGGCAGGCACAGGGTTCAATTTCTCAAAATTAAGGCCAAGGGGGGATATCATTGAAAGCGCAGGATACACTTCAGGCCCGGTTTCGTTCATGAAAGTCTTTGATGCTGCAACTGAGCAGATAAAGCTGGGGGGAATTTTAAGGGGCGCTAACATGGGAATTCTGAATGCCGAGCATCCTGACATTGAGGAGTTCATAACTGTCAAAAGCAATCCGAATGCGCTTACCAATTTCAATGTTTCAGTTGCGATAACTGACAAGTTTATGAAGGCAGTCAAGGAAGGCAAGGCTTACAATCTTATAAGCCCAAGAACAAACAAAACAATGAAAAAAGAAAGTGCAAAAAGAATTTTCAGGCTTATGTGCGAGCAGGCGTGGCTTAATGGGGATCCGGGAGTTATTTTCATTGGCAGGATTAATGAATTTAATCCAACGCCGCAGATTGGAACTATTGAATCAACAGACAGCTGCGGGGAACAGCCGCTTTTGCCCTATGAATCATGCAACCTCGGAAGCATAAATTTATCAAATATTGTTGAAAATAAAAAAATTAATTTTCAAAAACTGAAAAAAACAGTTCATTCTGCTGTACATTTCCTTGACAATGTAATTGACATGTGCAATTATCCTTTGAAAGAAAACCGGAAAATAGTCGAGCAAAACAGAAAAGTGGGATTAGGTATAATGGGTTTTGCAGACATGCTCATAAAGCTCGAAATCCCTTATGATTCTGAAAAAGGATTGAAAACGGCAGAGGAAATAATGAAATTCATTTCAGGCGAAGCAATGAGCGCATCTTTTGAACTTGCAAAAAAAAGAGGGGCTTTTCCGTCGTGGAATAAAAGCCTTTATTTTAATGGAAATAAAAACTTCAGAAAAATAAGATTAAGAAATTCCACAAGAACTACAATCGCACCAACTGGCACAATAAGCATAATAGCAAACACATCAAGCGGCATTGAGCCTTTGTTTGCCTTAAGCTATGCAAGAAGAACGGCAGAAGGAAATACATTGAACTATTTTAATAAAGAGCTGAAAGAAGCATTAATTAAAAATAATCTTTTCAACGATGAAATAACCGATAAAATAAACAGGGAAGGCTCGATAAAAAACATTTCTGAAATTCCTGAAAAAATAAAGAAGATTTTTGTTGCAGGCAGCGACATAGATGCAGAGTGGCACGTCGGGATGCAGGCTGCTTTCCAGAAGCATGTTGACAATGGAATCTCAAAAACAGTTACATTGCCGAAAGATGCAACAGTTGATGACGTTGAGAAAATATTCATAATGGCCTATGAGCTTGGATGCAAGGGGATTTCAATCTACAGGTACGGCTCAAGAGAAGGGCAGGTTATTTACATAAGCTCAAAGAGAGGGGAGCAGATTACTCTTAGCAATTTTTTAAAGAAATAAAATGATAATCCAATCCAAAAACTTTATTTTAAGGCCTTACAGGAAAGGTGATGAAAATGATGTAGTTAAAAATATCAATGATAGGGCCGTTTCCAGATTTCTTTCGATTGTGCCTTATCCATACTCAAGGAAAGATGCGAAGTTTTGGATTAACAAATGCCTGAAAGAAAGGAAGGAAAAAAAGAAAACTGCTGTTAGATTTGCAATAGAAATGAACGGAAAAGTTATCGGGGCTATTGACCTGAGCAACATTCAAAAGCACAAAGCGGAGATTGGATACTGGCTGGGAAGAAAGTACTGGAACAAAGGGATTATATCAGAAGCAATCAGATTAATTACAAATTTCGGATTTAACAAATTAAAGCTGAAAAGGATTTACGCCACCGTTTTTGCAGGGAATAGGAAATCTGCAGGAGTATTGGAGAAAAATGGCTTTAAACTGGAAGGATTATTGATAAAGGACATACTCAAGAATGGAAAATTATATGACTCCCATCTGTATGCAAAAATAAAATGAGCAAAAGCTTTAAATACTTCTAAATAACCTAAATATATATTATTATAACCTTAATGGTGATTATTTTGACACTGAAAAATTTTTTAAAAACCCACAAAGGAGCAAGAAAGATATTTGGCAGAAGGGAGCTGGAAATAATAGTTAAACAGCTGGAAGGCATTCCATTAAAACAATCTGAAAGAAACAGGCTAAGCAGAGATGTAAGGCCAAAACTGGAGTTTATTAAAGAATTATCTAAGTTTGAGGTTGAGTTTAAATTAAAAAAAGATCAAGATGCAAGGAATGTGATAATCAAGGCCATCAACGTAATCTTACAGGATAAATTAAAAGAAAACATTCAAGCAATACTTCTTTTTGGCTCAAGAGTAAAAGGAATTGTTACACAAAGGTCCGATATAGACATCGCTGTTGTCTTTAAAGATATAGAAAAGGGCGAAGCTGATAGGTTTAGAATCAGAATCCTCGGTGATCTTTCTGATAAGGCTGATGTACAGGTATTCAATGTTCTTCCCCAGAAGATTAAACGCTCCATTGCCAGATCGCATAAGGTATTGTACAAAAAAGAAAATTTTGACAATAATCTGTTTACTATTCGATATTTAAAAGACGAGGACTTTTTTATTAGGACAAGAAGAATATTGGGTGAATCCGCTTGAGCAGGATAAATGAAAAGATAAACGAAATCCAAAAGTATCTGAAAGAATTAATGGAAATAGCGCCAAATACTGTTCTGGAGTATCAATCAAATAAAATAATAAGGGCGGCATGTGAAAGGTACTTTGAAAAATTAGTTGAAGCAGTTACAGATTTGGCCTTTATTGCCATAGCACTAAAAAAATTCAGAATTCCAGATGATGATGCAGATTCATTTAAGATATTGGAAGAAAATGAAGTAATTGATAATGTACTTTATAACCGGCTCAAAGAAGCAAAAGGCATGAGAAACTTCATTAGCCACCAATACGGGAGAATAAATGACGAGCTCGTTTTTGAGGCGATTACCAAAGAACTGGGAAAAGATGTTGAAAAATTTATTGAAAAGATTGAAAGTGCCGTCAAATGAACTTTTTCATTATACACGGGATTTATGGTTGCCTGTTATCACAAACTTATTGACAATGAATTCAAAGAGATGAATAAGCCGTTTGTTGAAAAAGAATTTGACTGGGATAAAATGAAAGGAAACTGCAAAACGTTTTTTATCATAGCCTCTGACAATGACCCTTACATTCCGCTGGAAATAAACAAGGAGATGGCTGGAATTCTTGGCGCGGAACTAAAAATTGTCCACCACGGCAGGCATTTGAACAAAAAAACAGGGTTTGAAAAGTTTTCTTTGCTTTCGAATTTGATATTAAACTTTGCAGCATAATCTACCTATTAAATTTCGAAAACTATATATATAGGGTAAAAAATATTCTCATTATGCTGAAAAGAGGTTTATGTATAGCTAGGTCTATATTCCTGATAGTGATTTTATTCGCATTTGGAAATCTAATTGTGTCTGCACAGTCAGGCAGCTGCACTGTTGCGATTGACTCACGCTTTCCAGAAGTTCCTGCGGGAAGTTTTGCTTGGGGCGATGCAGATTCTATTATTTCCTGGCGCGCAGATAATTGCAATATTGGAGCTGAAGGAACTTCATTATGTTTAGGGGATTCATTAATTGGGCGCGGGAGTTCACAAGGGACAACTGCGCCAGTATCATGGATGGCTTGGTGCCAGCCTTATGATTTTCAGGTTTATTCCGGAAATTCCTGCGGAAACGGAAACACAGATTCCAGATTTCTTGGCTCTGCCAGAATTACAAACATTGGCACTAATTGTCCGGAAGCGGATATTTGTATGGGCAAGATTTCCAAAAGAGAGCAGGATTCATCAAATCCAAGGATGTACACGATAGACTGGAAGGCTACCAGCTGCATTAACAATCAGCAGACTGCAATTTGCAGGGAAATTGAGAACCCTGACGGATCTGTTCAGAAATTCCTAGTGGGATTGGGCACAAACAGGGAAGGGGAAATCAAACCCGACTGGATACAGTGTGGCACAGATTACTCATTTCAAGTTTACAATGTCTCGACAGCAGGATTTGATTCCAACTGCGTTGACCTAGGCAATTTTAGGTTTGCAGTTGTTAGCGGCGCAAGAATCGTAATAAGAAGAAGCGATGCTGCCTGCACACCAACTCCCTGCGGCACCATAAGAATTGATGCTTCACATTCGTCAGGCAATTCTTATTCATTAACGTGGGAAACTGCCGGAAGCTGCGGCACTGCTACTACAATTTGCGAGGCAGACGGGACAGCTACGACAAAACTTTTTACCGGCAGCGGCGGCGGAGGCTCATACGTCACTAACCGGATGCAGTGCGGAAAGCCGTATACTTACATTGTCTATCAAGGTTCAGCATGCAGCGGGAATGTTGCAGGCGTTACCACGGTGACAAGAAATGACGCTATTTGCCTGACACCTTTAAATAAACATGATATCAATAACGATGGAACGGTGGATGTTACTGATACAAATGTACTGCAAAGAGTAATTCTGGGGCAGCAGTCATGCCCAATAAACACCTGCGACCTGAACAATGACGGGCGGGTTGATGTATTGGATTTTCAGGAACTATCCACATACTTATCTTCAGCAGTGGCGCCAATAGTCAGCGGAGTTTCTTTTGTTCCTTCTTCAATATCGCAAGGACGATCATTGATTGCAACTTTTTCCGGAACAGGATTCAACAATGAGCAAAATATCTGGTTTGACGTCAAGATGAGGGTTCCTGTTACTGGCATAATTGGGAGGGAATACCAGCTTGACAACTGGCAGCACGGGGCAACACAATCACACAATTTTTACAGCACTGACCCTGTAGGAACTTATACAATAATCGGAGCAAGGGCGCATGCTCAGGAAACTGACCATAGCGGAACATTTACTAATCTAAACTCGGCTTTTACAGTCACGAGCGCAACTGGAGGGGCATGCACAGGCTCGCTGGGCTCAAATTCCCCTGTCACTTTTTCAAATGATGATTCTAGCCAGGCATTGAGAACATCCAGAATAAACTGGGACATAAATAATTGCCAAAGAGCTGCAGTCTGCGTTAAAGCAAACGATGAGTCAACTTATTCTGTCTTTGCTGCCTATGATTTTAACGGTGACGGAAGAATCGACAGCCAGGATTCTGCAGCATTCCAGAACATTGTCTTGAGCGGCTCCCAATGCCCGTTAAGATCCTGCGATTTAAACAAAGACAACAGAGTTGATGTTTTGGACATACAAGTGCTGACAAACTATGCAATTTCAAAGTCATCTGACGCAAATTTCATAGCCTGCAACAAGCAATATACATTTTCCCTGTTCCCGTCTGATTCATGCACAGGAATTCCAATAACCCTTCCTATAACCGTTTCAAGGACATGCTCAAATGCAGGAACAACCAGCATATGCGGCAACAGCGCGAGAGAGGGGACTGAGCAATGTGATAATGGAAATGCAAACACCAATTCGCAATGCATCCCGATTGGAACTGCTTCCTGTACGTATTGCGACAGAAGCTGCGTTTCCCATACGGTTAATCCTTCCGGCGGAGAAGATCAGCGCATTCCGCTGAAAATATCCGGGACAGTGACAAATAACGGGGCTGCTTACAGAAACGTTGTTGTGTGGGAATTAAATAATGACGGAAATTCCAGAATCGGAATGTCTGACTTAAGCGGCGCTATCCTTTTCCTGCCATCCTGGGCTGAAAGATTGAACTCATTGTACGGGCCAGTAATCAGAAACTGCAGAGCCGTGCTTAAAGGGCTCGAGATTGAATGTGATGTTTTGGCCAGAGGCGCCAGCACTTATGGAGTTAATGTTAGATACACAAAGCCGGATGACACATCATTGACCGAATTGAAGACAGCTTCTTCAATTGGAAGTTATTATTTCCTTGACTTAAGCAAAAATCTTGGAAGCTCAACCCAATGCGCTCAATTGGGAAACAATTTATTGGCAAGCCAGCAGTGCTGCTCGGGAGTTCCGTGTAACGGAGTTTGTCAAACAAGCTGCCCAGCACCTGCAGTCTGCGGCGACGGAGTTTGCCAAAATCCACAGGGCGAGAATTCATGCACCTGCATGAGGGACTGCACTGCAGCTGTGATAAGATCGCCATCATGCAGCGCCTGCACCAATGATTTCGGATGTGCTCTAGGGCAAACATGCAATACTAACACAGGCCAATGCTCAGGCGCAACTTCCTGCATCCCATTAAACAGCGTAGCAGCTCCTCAACAAACGTGCTGTTCCGGCACAAGATGTTCGGATGGTATTTGCAGAATCTCCTGCGGAACCGGAACCTGCGGCGCAGTGAATCAGCCGTGTTGTTCAGTTTCTCCCCAATGTTCATCTGGAACCTGCCAGTCAGGAACATGTGTAGCTACATCAGGAACCTGCACCGATTCTGACGGAAGAAATTATAATGTGCGGGGAACTGCCAATGGAGTTTTAAGAAACCTGCCGGCACAGACTTATACAGATGGATGCGATACAAATCCAGCAAGTTCCGCATTTGGAAACCTGGTTGAATATTACTGTTCGGGAAATATCCTTGTTGAAGAGTCTTACAAATGTCCAACGAGTTGCAGGGATGGCGCCTGCATTCAAAATACTGGTTGCCCAAGTGATGCCAAATTATGCCCTGATGGAAGTTCTGTAAGCAGAGTTCCCCCAGGCTGCGATTTTACGCCTTGCCCAACAACAGGAACCTGCGGCAACAGCAAATGCGATATTCCTTCAGAAACAATATGCTCCTGCACAAAGGACTGCACGGCAGGCTTAAGGCCCGAGTCTTGCGGCGCCTGCACTAATAACAACGGCTGCCCTAACGGATATACCTGCAATACAAACACTGGCCAATGCTCAACCGGACAGCAGCAATGCACACTTGGACAGAGAAGATGCAATAACGGCAATGTTGAAACGTGTTTAGGTTATGGTGAGGGGGCTGTATCCGGAAATTCCTGGAGCATAACTCAATCATGCCCTAATGGGTGTGAAACTCCTCCAACCGGCGCGGTGTGCAAAACAGGCAGCGGGCAAAACTCCTATACTTTTACAGTTCAAGTCCAGGATTCTTCAACTCCAAAGAAAACAACAACAAAGACATTTACTTTAAAGGTCAACTGAACAGCGGAAATTCGTGGAGAATTTTATTGTAATGGGGAACTAGATGCTTAATCATCCAAAATGAAATCAATTCATTAGTATGCCGAATCATGGTTTACTAAATTATTACAAAAACAAAAAACCAATCAAAAATGCATGATACAAAAAAAAAAAATCATTTGATTTTTCCGGTTTTAATAGTTATATCTCTGCTTTCTTCTGAAACTTTTGCCCAGGACTGCTCAGCCCAGGAGCTTGCAATAACAACTTCCACTTTGCTTTCAGCGACAGCAGGAACCCCTTACACTGCCGCAGTTGCAGCTTCAGGAGGAAGGCCAAGCTACGATTGGACTTGCACGGGATTGCCGGAAGGATTAAACTGCATTGAGAAGGGCTGCAGCAAGGGCTCTTCTGTTTACCATCCTCAGGTTTACATACAAGGGAGGGCAGCAATACCCGGGACTTATAGTGTGGTGGTAACAGTCAACGACGGCACAACAGTTAAATCTTTAACTTACCAATTGAATGTCCTGCCAGATATCTCTAAGGCACTTGCAGTCCTTTATCCAAATGGAAATGAAAAATTCAAGATCGGAAAGACCTATGAGCTGAGGTGGAAGTTTGCTCATCCGACTGAAACAGAGCAGGTTAAAACTATTATCTCGCTTCAGCAAGCCGACGGAAATACTTACAAAGAAAAGATAAGAGTGGCAAGCGATACATCTACTTTAAGAGGAGATAACAATATTCTTTGGCAGGTTCCTGCAGGAAGCGCAGGTGAAAAATACAGAATTTCAGTAAAACTGGATAAAACTTTTCCTACATCATCTGGTTCAGTGATGCCTGAAGATTCTTCTGATAATGATTTCAGCATAATTCCCGATGATGGGGTTAATGGAGCTCCGCAGATAACCGGGATACCTTCTCCCCCTGCGAGAATACAGCCAGGACAATCAGTTTCATTTTCCTGGAGAGCTTTTGATGAGGACAATGACGACCTCATCTGGCAAATAGACTGGGGAGACGGGACAAAAGACGAGCAGACTTGCCCGCCGGCTCCGGCATCAACAAGAGGAGGGTGGATATTTACAAAATCCCATTCGTGGGCTGAATCAGATGTTTACAATGTCAAGGCAACCGCATTAGACTGCAAAGGTGGCAAAGACACAAAATTAATTGAGGTTCGTGTTGGCAGTTTCCGGAGAAGATTGCCTCCTGCTGCCGTGATTCCTCCGGATTTGGAATAAACTGAACGATTGAAAAAATGGAATATAATAAAAAAATTACAATTGCAGTAATTATTGTTTGCCTTACATTGGCCTCTATTCTCGTTGAGGCTGCAGTTAATCTTGACAATTTTGCGCCTGCCTTCAATATTTTCAAAAATGAAGTTATTTTGGAAATTGATGTCAAATCTGTTACCCCCGCTGCCGCTTCAATCCAGGTCAAGGCGAAAAACGACATAATTCAGAAAGATTTTTTTGTTTGGGAGGGAAAATGGGAAAAATACTCGTTTGCAGAATCGTCACTTGACGGAACTTGGATTGAAGGCACAGCTTCAAAAAGCCTGCAAATTGATATCTCCAAGCTGAAAGATGGCGCTAACTATTTGATTGCATATACCTGCACAGATTCAGGCGACATGTGGAAATGCGGCTGCAAGTCGCAAACACAATGCGGCTACTGGCAGATACAGACTTTTACTGTAAACAAAATACAGGCTCCAAGTGAATTAGCAATACAAACAGCAAGCCTGCCGGATGCAGTCTCGGGACAGTCTTATTCTGCTTCAATTCAGGCAGCCGGAGGAACCCCCCCTTATCAATACAGTGTTGTTGGCGGAAACCTTCCCCAGGGAATTACGTTAAGCAATCAAAACAACCAGGGAATACTTTCAGGAATTGCCACAATTCTTCAGGGAGCGCTGCAGATTTTGACTGGCACATTGCCTGATGGAATTGCAGGGCAGTTTTATACGGCAACTCTTGTTCAGTCAGGCGGAACACCTCCGCTGTTATGGACAATCATCAGCGGAAGCCTGCCGCAGGGATTATTGCTTTCTCAAAACGGAATAATCTCAGGAAATCTTCCGTCAGGGAGCTCTTCGTCAAGCAGCAGCTCTTCAAGCTCCAGCTCAAGCAGTTCCAGCTCCGGCGGGGGATGCACTAACTCAGATATCCTGATTGTAAGCGATTCCAACAGCCTTGCTGATGGAAATCCCTCTGTTGCAACTTGGGTTCATCCCGCATGGACTGCAAACATTCCCGGAGCAACATGGATTTGGAAAGACTATCTGGTAAGCGACCCGCTGCATGAAACAACTGTAACATTTACGAGAACTTTTAATATTCCTGCAAATGCAAATTATAACAAAGGAACAATAACGATTGCTGCCGATGATTTCTATACCTGCTACTTGAATTCCGAAACAACTTTTACCGGACAGAATGTTGTCAAGCTTGGAAGCAATTTTGCAGACGCAAATAAAGGAGCGTTTAATGTTGACAATTATCTTAAGCCTGGAATCAATTTGCTGAAGTGTGTTATAAAAAACAGTGCCCAGCCGACATCTGATCCAAAAGTAAACCCAGCTGGCTTGTTGTACAAACTTAATATTCAATCCAGATGCGCGCCAACTTCAAGCTCTTCGTCCAGCAGTTCAAGCTCAAGCAGCAGCTCATCAAGCGGAGGAATCAGTTCTTCCTCTTCAAGCGGAAGCAGCTCAAGTTCCAGCAGCAGCTCATCAAGCTCATCATCATCCAGCGGAGGATGCGGCAATCCAGTTTCCGGAACTTGGACATGCACAAGCGGCGTATGGTCAGTATGCGCAAACGGACAGCAAACCTGCACAGGAACTTGTGCAGGCGCTTCATGCGGAGGCAGCTGTTTAGGAAGTTCAACTTTGACAAGAACTTGCACGCCGCCAGCAGGCACATGCCCAGCCAGCTTAGGAGAATGTATTTGGAGCACATCATGCGAATCAAGACAATGCGGCGGAAAAAATTATGTTTGTAGGTCTATTATCACTGGAGGTGGCGGTTCACCTGCTACTGGTACATGGATGGAAAGTGAACCAACATGCACTTCCAATAATTATTGTCAACTTCAGGGTTGCGGAAGCACTTTCCAGGTATGCACCAAAAACGGATGGAAGCCCAATTTGCCTTCTTCAACATGTTGCGCTACGGGAGAATTTTATAACGACGTGCGTGGCTGTCCTGCAAGTGGAGGTGGCTGCAACCCAACAGAATGCCAGGCAAAAGCAGCGGTTAATTGCGGCTATTGGAGCTGTGTTACTAATGCTGCCGGAAGTTCTGAATGCAAGCAGCAATGCCACTATAACGGACAAAATGGAATTGCCATGAGCAACAATGCATGCAAGGTGGATAATTGCGCAAATGGAAATCCCTATTGTGGTGAAAATGAAAAGCCTGCGGGCTGCACGCCATCAAGCGGCACAGGATGCACAGCAGGCACATTTAAGTGCGAAGGCGGAAATATTTGGAAATGCCAATTGTACAATTCAGGCCAGCCTCCTGCAACATGGGGATCCTCCCCTTATACTGATTGCAAGGCTTCAAACAGAATATGCCAGTCAACAGGCCCAACTCACGCAGAATGCATAAACTGCAATGACTGTGAGGAATCAAAAACAAGATGCAGCCCGCAGGATTCGGGAACTTCCAGCAACCCAGGGACTGTAGAAGTTTGCCAGAAGAATACTGAGGGATGCTTGAAATGGAATACATGGCGTTCCTGCGATGCTACAGTGCCATATTGCACCGGAATAGGCGATTGCGTGCAGTGCAAATCACAAAATGACTGCAAATTTTCTGAGACATGTTCTGTTGCAGGAGTTTGCATACCAAGGCAGGTTGTATGCGGGGATGATATTTGTGACACTAACAAAGGCGAGGATAGATGCACCTGCACGACAGACTGCTCCTCTTCTAGAGATACTGCTGCCTGCGGCCCTTGCAGAAATAACAATGACTGCCCTAATGGGCAGGATTGTAACTCTGATGGGAGATGCGGAAACGCCTGCCCAAATCCGAGCAGCAGCCAATGCCCTCAGACATGCAATGGGGTAAATTACTATAACATTAACAGCCAATGGATGGCGGAAGGGAGCAGCAGCGTGCCTAGGTGCAATGCGCAAAGCCAGTGCTCGACTTCAGTTGTATGCAGACAGACAGTAAAATGTTATTCGACAGCAGCCACCTCAACTAATGATGGATGGCAATATTCAGGTGAGAACCATCCTGCTGAAACATGCGGAAACGGAATTGATGATGATTGCAATGCAGCTACAAGTGATACCTGCTCTGCAACCCAAAATCCAGAACAATCACAAAGCTCGTCACCTGAACAGCCGGAATCAAGCTCTATATGGGAAAATATATGGAAATGGCTGACCGGATAACTCAACAGAAAAATAAAAAGGCGTGTAGGACATACACATGTTTTGGAATGTGAAGATTATCATGCTGGGAAATTTTAGTTTGATTGCTCAAATTGAGTTCATACTCCGCAGCTTCAGAAAATGATAATAAATGCCCCCAATTTTCATTGGGGGCCCACACATGAGGTTCTGAGTCAAAAAGGGTGTTTTGGCTCTATATATCGTGAATTATTTTTGAATGAATGAAAAGTAAAAGCACCTTGGCAGGTGCCCCACTTGGAGTTGTTTGATGAGATTCTTTATCATGAGTAAAAAATCATGTGATTTTTTACTTTCGAAAATGGTAAACCCATTTTCTCTAAATCAAACTGGAATCAGATTGGACAGCCTTTTTAAATAGCCTGTGAAACAACAATAGAGAAAAACTATACAGAAGTATCTTCCATAAGCTTTATAAATCAATATTTGGCTGTTGCATTAGTGGTTAAGTATATATACGGGCTGCAGTGGTTTAACGGAAAGGATATAATAATAGACATAGTAAGTATTATAGTTCTCCTGCTAATCGCTTTCTTTGCGATAAGATATTACAAAATCAAGAAGAACAGCAACAATCTGGCGCTTGCAACAGCTTTTTCTTTTCTTACCGCTTCTTTTATATTTAAAATCATTCTGAATCTTGATATATATGCCGGCACTGTGTTTTCTGCATTCTTTATGCTCTACAGGCTGTCAACCTTTGCAGCAGTCTATATATTGTACACTATTCACAGGAAACAGACAGTATCAGATGTGGTTCTTGCTTCTTATTTCATGCTAGCAGTAACTTATTTTACTTATAAAGAGTATTATGCTTTTTATATCACTCTTTTTGTGATATTCGGGCTGTTTACATTTGATTTTTGGAAAAGATATATAAACAAGAAACAAAATACAAGCAGATTGGTAGCTTACGGGTTTGGAATCATAACTGTAAGCCAGGCATTTTTCAGCCTTGTCAACGTAAATACCCTGTTTTATGTAGCAGGGGAATATGTACAGCTGGCGGGGTACATCATCTTGCTTATCGCTTTCATTTTGGTGCTTACACATGGCAGGAAAGAGGACAAAAATTGACATTATCGGTGACATGCTTTCCTCTATTCTGGACAAGGGCGGAAAGATAAAGCCCACTCACCTGATGTACAAATCCAATCTTGCCCACAGCCAGATGAAAGGGTACCTTGATGAGCTTCTCCAGAAGGATTTGGTTATAAAGGTAAAAACGGATACTGGGGAGCTTATTACCATCACAGACAAAGGCTGCGAGCTGGTCAAGAAGCTGAAGGAGATTAAAGAGTTCGAGAATGCTTTTGGATTGTAGGTTTTTTATTTCTGAATATTTTTAGTAAGTTGCATTTATTCTATTTTGTATTTTAGCAACCAGTTGCTTAGGCATGACGGATTTGGGAACCCCTTCCAACCCAGAACTTTCTTTTAGATTGGGCATTGAAGAAGAATAAATTATGATTTTTGCGTCAGATTTTTTCTCCCTTATTTTTATGATAGCTTCATTTGCTAATTCTAACACCTGCCCTCCCCTTATCCTGGGAAACCTTCCGTCAACCACGTAATATCTTGCATCGTTAGTTGATAACTCCTTTTCCAATTCTTCCAAAGAAACCAACTCTAAAATTGACAAGCCGCAAGAATCCGCAGCCGCTTTAGTCGGCTTGCTAAACCTAGGGTCGTCTTCTACATGGATTATATCATAGAGCATATCAGAAGTTTCTTACAATTCCTTTTAAATCTTTAGATTTTTGGTGTCGTCAAGTTAAGTGGGAAAATAGCATTGTCAATCCTCTCACTCCGTTCGGCTGCCATCAGCTCAGCTGTAGATATCCCTAGTTATTGCATTTTTCTCTCTGGAATGTTTCGGATATTCACAACACAAGAGTTTGATAAATATTTTGAAAAGTTAGACACCTCTATTCAGATAATGATTGACCATGAAATTAAGCAGTTAGAGTCAAATCCTAATGTTGGCAAGCCGCTGGGCTATAAATTTTTGAGAGAAAAGACAAAATAAAGCTCTTAATGCCTTATTACAAGGAAGAAATAAGAAAAAAACTTAATCTGTAAATTTGCTTTTCCAAGGCTTTACCCTCCCTTCACATCTTCCAATCCCCTTATTAGCTTCATTAATAAGTCTTCATCCAGCTCAGCTTTCTTTTTCAGGGATTTGTATTCTACTTCTGATATAGTAACTGTTTTCATAATACCTGTTATCGATGTGCATGTTTATAAATTTTGCTGTTGAAAAGCATCCCAAATTAGTCGGGCTTCACCAAAACTATTAAACCATCTTATAAGTTCCCGGCTGCATGAAAACTTTATCTGTCTGGACTGCGATTCCTTTTTCACCGAGCATTTCATCTGAACTCATTTTTGCAATTCCCAATGCAACAAGCTCATCTTTTAGCGTCATTATTGCAACAGATTCTTCTTTATTTATTTGGCTATTCAATTTCCCTATTCCGGGCACTTTTAAATCAACTCCATGGCATAAGCTCTCAACAGTCGTATCAAAAATCCACACTTTTGGAAGATGAGCTACTCCATTCTCAATCGGCTGGATTATCTTTCTCAGAAACTTATCATTATTCTCTTGTTTCCAGAAATGAAATGCATCTGACAGCTCCTGCAGATTAAACAAAGTTGACTCATCAAATGGGCCTGCTTTTGTTCTTCTTAATTCAGCCATGTGAGCCCCAATTTTCAGCTTCTGCCCAAGATCGTGGATCAATTTCCTGATATAAGTTCCTGCTTCTGTTCCGACTTTGAAAAGGACATCCTGGCCGTCTATTTCCAGAATGTCAAAATAATAAACTGTTCTTGGCCTCAGCTGCCTTTTAACAGAACTCTTCAGAGGGGGCATCTGCATTATCTTTCCAACAAAATGTTTATTAATAGTTTCCCTTAATACTTTTTCTTCAACTTCCCTGTGCAGATGCATGATTGCAATATATTCTTTTCCTGCTGTAAGAAGAGACTGGACTACTCTTGTACCTCTTCCCAATGCAACCGGAAGGACGCCTGTGACTGCGGGATCAAGCGTTCCTGAATGGCCGCTTTTATCAATGTGGAGAATCTTCTGAACATAATCTGAAACCTGATGGGAAGTCGGACCTTTTGGCTTGTCAACATTTATTATGCCATAATTTATTATTTCATCTGTTTTTCTTTCCTGCGGGGCGCAGCCGAATTTTAAATTTGTTTCAGCGTCTTTTCTTAGCAGAGTTCTTCTTTCTATTTTTTCAAAAGGCAGTACGTTTTCCATGCATAAAGAAAAAGTTTTGGTTTAATAAATGTATTCATTAATTTTCAAACTTATCCAATTCAGACGTGTGCCAATATTTTTGTTCAAGGCCTAGGCATGTCTATGGATAGATTTACTTCTGTGAACTTGCCTGCTGTAATAGTAATCAAATTATCATTGTTGCCACAATCACGATCTTCTACACATATCATATAATTTCCTGGCCTTACAGACACTTTATAGCTTCCTTTTTTGTCGGTGTAGACATTTGCAACAGGATGTTTTGAATTTATGTTTCCATAACTGTCGATTTTATCTGCTACATTCACAGTAATATTTACGCCTTCGCCTGCCAACTCATCTGTTCCCTTCATGTCACAGCCCGACCCATCTGGCGGCTGCACACCACAACCATATACGTGGTATGATACAGTACCAAAAAATCCCTGCTGCGCTAAATCAAAGTCTTCTGCCGTTGATACGGGCTGTTTTCCACAACCATACAATAAAATACTTGATACAGCAGCAATCATTAAAATTAAACAGATTTTAATACTTTTTTCGTCCATGTAATCAATTTAGACAGAGTCAGTATATAAATCTTGTTTTAGCTTCGAATTGAGTTGAAGTGAACAAGTTAAATTATTATGATTTCCTTCAAAGCAGTTTGTCCGATGCTTATTTTATTTTTCGTAAATAGTTAGAACTCAATTGCATTTAATATAATTATATTGGCCTCTTAATTAAACGCTCTTCGGCGCTGTAGGATGAACTATCTGCTGTTTCGGCTGCTGTGGCATTTTTGGAGCATGATGCTTGGGATGCTCTTTTTGCAGCTCTTTTAGCTCTTCTTTTTCAATCTTTTTCCCTTCTTCTGCTTTCTCTTCCTTGGCTTCTTTAACCTCTTCTTCGAGCTTCTCTTCTTTGGTTTCCCTGAATTCAGCTTCTTTGATTACTTTTTCATCCTTTTTTGCAGGCTTTTTCTTATCGTCAACTTTTGGCGCTTCCTTAGGCGCTCCTACGAGTTCCACAACGACTTTGCCTTTGTCGTCCTTGACTGCAGTGACCTTGACAAGATGAGGAGGATTCTTTGCGCCGTGCTTCCAGACTTCAAGATTGAGGTATTTTCCGACAGCAACTTCTTTCGACTTCATGTGCTTTGAAATGAAGATTTTAATTGTTTTGATTGCCTTGTTGGCTTTCTGGAAATTAGGAACTTTCAGAGTTTCCTGCCTAAGCGGAATGTTGTAGTTCCTTTCCAATACCGGCTTTGATGATTCTTCTTTCTTTGCCATTTGATTAATCGGTTCCCCCTATTTTCGTGTAATGGTCCAGCGTTTTTTTGCTTGCGCCAATTGTCAATGATAATATTTCATTTGCTCCGCTTTCAATGGAATTTTTGCGGTAATAAACTTCGCCGAGCCCGGCTATTTCATTAATAACCTCAACTATGCTTTTCAGCGAAACAGATTCCCCATGATGGGAATCGGCATACATGGCCATTACTTCGTGAATTAAATGCGCATATCTTTGCGGCCCTTCAATCAGGCTGCTTAAGACAAGCCCGCCAATATCGGATCTGTCAGCCAGGCTTAACTGCGCAGGTGTTTCTGGCTCCATGGAAAATTGATGCCTTCTCTTCATTGCCGGAACCGCCGCTGAAGCTGTTGATAATGCCATTTTTAGTTTATTCTGACCTGATAATCGACGTCTGGGCTTAACAGAATCTTATATTCTGAAAATCCGCTCTTATTCAAAAACGCTGTAACTTCGCCCAATTCTTTTGCGCCTATACTGGCATGTTCCGGGGCAATTCCCGGTTCATGCATTATTTGAACTCTTGCAGCTAAAGACCCTGATCTAACATTTGCAACCCCATGTAAATTGACAGGCACTCCTGATAAATTGTACGCTGCGTCAAATATCAATTTATCATTTATTCTTATCGCTCCCATTTTTATGCCTTCGTTTTCGTCCTTCTCCAGCTTCTCTTCAATTTAGTATGCCTGCCCGGATGGATTCTTCTTGTCTTTCCGTATATCTTAGGCACTGTCCAGAAAGGGGCCCACCTGGTCTGCTTCCTGAATTTTGCCAAACGCTTTTTCCTGCTCGGGTGCTTGTATCGTGCCATTTGATTTTTAGCTGTTTTAAAATTGAATTTTTTATTTGATTTTTTTATTTTCGTTTTTTTAATTTATTTTTTAATTAATGTTCAATCGTTATTGGACTTTTTTATTTTGTTATTGTAAATCTTTTAATTGGTTTTTGTCCAATGGAATTTTTGTTATTATTTTGTTAATGTAACACTTTTTATTTTGATTGATTCTTTTTATTTATCTCATGACGCATTTAATAATATACTTTTTTAATTGTAATTAATTTTCAAACTTAAATCCTGCTAATCTTTATCTCTCTTTTCTTTGGAGTTAACTGCTCCAGGACTTTTTTCAAGGTCGCATCGTTAATCCTGCTTTTTATCTGGCCCTTCTGGATTGCCTGAAACAAAATCAAAAGCAGCTGGATGGCTTTTTCCCTGTGGGCTGATTTTATGTTGCCGTAGCGCGCAAGCGCGTCCTTGTCAAGGAACTGCCTGAGCACAGCTTCCATCTGCTCAATCTGCTGCTGAACCTGCGCCTGCTCCTGGGACTGCTGCTGCATCCTGTCCTGCTGCGACTGCATCATATCTTCGAGCTTCTTTTTTCTGATTTCGTCGAGAGCAGGCATTTTGATATTTATTTGGTTAAGATTTTTTAATAATTATATTGGATGTTTAAACAAATTTATTTCTTGCTTTCTTCTGCCTGCTTAACCTCTTTTGGCTCCGGTTTTACTTCAGTCAATTCTTTTTTAGTTTCTTCAGCTTTCTTGACTGCCTTTGCCTCCTGCTTTACTTCGACAACTTCTTTTTTAGCGTCAGCTTTTTGCACAGGCTTAATCTCTTTCGCATCAATCTTTTCTGCAGCTTTAACCTCTTCCTTTGGCTTTTGGCCGTGAATTTGTGTTGCAATCTTGTCAAGGAAAGCCTTCCCTTTAGGGGTTACAATTCTTCCCTTATGAACTCCTCTTTCTGCTGACTTGACAAATCCTGCTTTCTCAAGCTGCTGCAGTGATTTTCTTAAAATGCTTCCTGAGCCCTTGAAAAAATGCTCTTTCTTGTGGCCCCTGTTTTTCTTGCCGCCGTACTTTGTCCTTAATTTTTCCGTGCCGATAGGGCCAAGGCGATAGACCGCCCTTAAAACTGATGCAGCTCTTACATACCACCAGTTGTCATTTACAGGCGGCCTCTGCTTGTGCATCCCGGTCTTTACAAAAGATGCCCATTCCGGGGCTTTGATTTCCGGAAGCTTTTTCAGCTCTTCAGCTGCTTTTGCCACAAGCTCCTGCGCATCCGCATCGTACATCGTTGTCATTTTATGTTTTGATAGTCTAGGCTGTTTAATTATTTTTAATCCGGCTTCGCATTCGCTCAGCCAATATCTTGTGCTCGGCTTCGCTCCGATTGCCACATCGCGAAGCCTCGCCTATTTATTTAAATATTAAAATTTTAAATTAAAAACTTTTTTCTTCACACCTTGCGGTGCCAGAACGGCTAATCCCTTAGCGCGAAACAAAGGAATATTATTCCATTTAAAAGCTTATTGTTTTGACATACAGAATAATCATATTCTTCTTTGAGAATATTTTTTATTTCACTGTAGTGTTTATTGTGCAATCTTAGCGTTATTGCTTCCCTTCCTGCTATCTCCATTTTCAAATTTACCGCCTCACATGAGGGAAGGGACAAATGCCATTAGCCTGCACACAGAAAAATAAAAAGTAAAGTTTTTAAATGCATTATTACTACCTTGGTTATATGTACTCAACAGAAAGCTACAGCATTAATTCACATTCATCGACATTGCCGCCTCTGCCCGGGGTCAGGGTTAGAGAGGGCACCACTCCAAAAGAAAGGGAGCCGAGGGGAAAATATTTTTTGCCTTTGACTTTTTTTGAAGCGAGAGAATTTCTTGAGTCCAGCCCTTACTTATCCATAACTGATTCCATAGCAAGGGAACAAATCCTGGACGGGTTTGACAGTGATTTTATGCATTTAGCAGCAAAAGATGAATTGCCGATTTTGGAAAGGGCGTCGCTGGTAAACAGAATTCGCTCAATTATTAAATCGCAGGAAAGAAAGCTTCTTTCTTAATTGTATAAAAAATGGATTTCTTCGCCCACGGCTTGTGGACTTATGCAATATTCCACAGGAAAAAGTACAGGTGGTGGGCTGTGCTGTTCGGGCTTTTGCCGGATGTTCTTTCATTTGGGCTATTTTTGGCTTTGAACCTTGCTTCAGGAACTTTTCCAAGAGGCGCGCCAAGATTAAGCACAATTCCTGCATGGGTTTTTCAGTCATACAACTGGACGCATTCTCTTGTGATATTCGGGATTGCTTTTGCATTAATTTTTATTTTTACCAAAAAATGGCTTTGGCCTTTAACCGGATGGGCAATCCACATTATAACTGATATTCCGACGCATTCGGCCAGTTTTTTTCCGACGCCTTTCCTCTGGCCGGCATCAAAATTCAGCTTTAACGGAATCGGATGGACAGCTCCATGGTTCATGGCGGCAAACTATCTTGCTTTGATTGCTGTGCTTGTTGTGATTGCACGGAAAAATACTAAAGATAAGAAGAAAAAGAAGAGAAGATAAACAAAAAGATTCAGCAAAAAGGAAATATTCAAAGATGTGCGCATCTTTGAATTTCAGAAAATCCATAGGATTTTCTTCTATGCAATGGGAATTTTTGCTATGGCCAAGCACCGGTACATGCGAACCGATGGCAAAACTAATCTAGCGAGATTCATTATATCGTAAATTGCGGTAATTAGTCTAATAAATAGCCGCAATTTACGAGATAGACAATCGCGTGTAAATATAACAAATCAACGCAATTGTCTATACATGACGCTTCATAACAACCTTTAAAAAACATCAAGTAACACTTCTTGTCATGCAAAAAACCGAGCAATTGCTTTCAGACTATCAAAACAAAAAAGAGAAGATAAAGGAAAGGCTGAGCCAGTTTGAGAAATTCTTTAACGAGCCTTATTTCTGGAATTATTCAGGAAATGAATTAAAGCTTCTTCCGTCAGAAAGAAATGATGACCAAAGGCTGTTTGAGGAGCTGTCATTCTGCATCTTCACCGCAAACACAAGCGCTGAGATGGGGCTTAGGGCAGTTGATGCAGTCAGGCCGATTTTAATCAACGGAATGCCTCTTGAAATGACAAGGAGGCTTGAAGGAGTTTACAGGTTCAATAATCTTCGTCCGGAATTTATCGTTCACACAAGAAATCACCTGAAGAATACTATCAACTTTGAGTTAAAGAAGAAAATAAAATCTTTCAAAGATAAAAATGAATTGCGGGATTTTTTTGCTGTGAACAAAGATGTGAAAGGAATTGGCTTTAAGGAAGCATCGCATTTCCTGAGGAACATCGGATTTAAGGGATATGCAATACTGGATAAGCACATAATAAACTCACTTTATGAATTCGGAGCATTGCAAACAAACGACAAGCCGAAGAATCCAAAGGAATATCTTGAGATTGAGCAAAGGTATATTGATTTCTCAAAGCAAGTTGGAATTCAGATGGATGAGCTTGATTTGCTCCTCTGGAGCGGCAAGAACGGAAGGATTTTGAAATAATAAAATGCAAAAAAAAGAGCTTGACTACATAAATGTCCTAAAAGGCATAGAGCAGATGCCGTTCAATGTCGGCAGGAAGCTGCTTCTTGATTTTCTGCAGGGCAATTCCAATAATGAGTCTATTCGGAAGAACAGGCTGGACAAAAAAGAGCTGTTTGGATGGTTCTCGCTTTATTCAAGAGCAGAGGCTGAAGATGTTGTTGAGAATCTTTTAAACAACGGGCTTTTGGAGTATGTTCCCCTGAAAGACAACAAGTTCATCAAAATAATATCATTGACTGAAAAAGGCAAGCGTGAGATTGCTGAACCCACGCTTCACAGCAAAAAGCTCTCCAGCAGGCTTGCAATAAGAGAAACTCTGATTACTGAAAATGACCGGGCGCTATTTGAGTCGTTTGATTTTTTCTTAAAGGGGTATAACGATGACCAGAAAAAAGCGATAACAAGCGGCTGCAGCAAAATACTCTGCATTGCAGGCGCAGGCTCCGGAAAAACAACAGTTCTTACAAAAAGAATAGAATTTCTGACGGCTTTCAGGGCAGCAGCTCCGGAAAAAATTCTTGCAATTACTTTTACAAGAAAAGCAAGGGCTGAAATGGAATCAAGGCTTTCAAAATCAGAATACTGCAGCAATGTAATGGTTGAAACGTTCAATTCCTTCTGCGAGAAGATAATAAAAAAGCACAATGACCAAATCTACAGCAGGCCTACAAGAGTTGTTTCTTACTGGGAAAAAATAAAAATTTTCAGGACAGCCTTAAAAGAAAATAGGATTGACATTGGCTCTGCAATTGAACAGTATTTTTCATTTGGCCAAAGGAGGGAAAAAACAAGCGAAGAGCTCGTTACAATGCTGATGAATGACTGCTACAATGTGATTGAGCTTTACAAGATAAACAACAAAAGCCTTGAAGAGCTGAAGGCACATTCTGAAAACATCCAGCTGGCTGACCGGCAAAATATAGGCATGGTTTACAAACTTTGCTCTTTTATTGATTCTTTCATGAGGGCAAACGGCCTTAGGGATTATTCTGACCAGATTGTCCACTGCAGGGAGTTTTTTAAGAAAAACATGGTATTGATTCCAAGGTTTGACCATGTGCTTGTTGATGAATACCAGGATGTCAATTCATCCCAAATAGAGCTTCTTGACCTGCTCAATCCTGCAAACTTATTCTGCGTCGGGGATCCCAGGCAGTCCATATTCGGCTGGAGGGGCTCAAAAATAAAATATGTGCTGAATTTTGAGGAAAAATACCCGGACAGCGAAATCATAAGCCTGAGCACGAATTACCGCTCGTCAAAGCAGATTGTGAGCCTGATAAACAAATCAATTGAATCGTCTATGCTTCCTGAGCTGAAAAACTTCAGGGAGGGGGATTCGGGCCTGCACCTTGTTAATTTTGAATCGGAAAACGAAGAAATCAATTTTGTCGTTTCAAAAATACTTGAGCTCAGGGTTCCGAGAAGTGAAATCTTTGTGCTTGCAAGGACCAACAGAATAATAAAGGATGTGTCGCAGAGAATGAGATTAAGGGGAATAAAACATCTTGTAAAGACAGAGGAAACAGGAAGGGAAGAAGAGGCTGCAGCTGATGAGGTTACTATTGCAACCGTCCACTCGATAAAAGGGCTTGAAGCAGACACTGTTTTTGTAGTGGGGTGCAGCGGAATGAACTTTCCGTGCAAGGCATCCGACCATCCTATTATAGAGCTTGTAAGGATTGATGATTATGACAAGGAAGAGGAAGAGAGAAGGCTGTTTTATGTCGCCTTGAGCAGGGCAAAGAACAACCTTTACATGACCTACTGCGGCAAAAGCCCGACGAGGTTCATCAGCCAAAAAATGATTGACATGATAAGCACGAAAATATCACAGCCAAACATTGCAGATTACGAAGCTCCAACCAGGCTGCAGGCAAACGGCTCAGACAAGCTTTCAATGCTGAAGCTGTGGAGGAGAGAAGCGGCGCAGAAACTTAACCTGCCTGCATACATAATCATGCACGACAGGACCTTATTGGAGATTATTGAGATGAATCCTGTTGATGTTGAAGATTTGAGGAATGTAAGGGGAATGGGCCCTGCAAAGATTGAGAGGTACGGGAAGGAGATAATTAATATACTGAACGGAGGGCGTTATTGAAAAGTTTGGAGTTGCCATCAAAAAGCGAAGTTTTTAAAAAATCTAAATTCAGCATTTTGATGGCAACCGAAGCGAAGCTGAGGAACTTTTCAATGATGCCAAATGCGGAAAATGAAACCAATAAAAAATATAGATAAGATAATTGAATTGCTTAAAGAAGAAGTAAAATATTTTGAAAATCCAGTTGTATCTAAGATAGGCGAAATACAGGAAGACCCGTTTAAAGTTTTGATTTCCTGCATTCTTAGCCTGCGCACACAGGATAAAACAACCGGGCCGATTTCTTTAAAGCTGTTTGAAGTAGCTGATACTCCCCAGAAATTATCGAAGATGCCTTTAAATAAAATACAAAAGATAATTCGTCCTGTTAATTATTACATTACAAAGTCTATCAGAATAAAAGAGATTGCCAAAACAATAATCAAAGATTACAATGGGAAAGTTCCCGATACATTTGATGAATTGATGAAGCTGAAAGGAGTGGGAAGAAAGACAGCTAATATAGTCATGACTTATGGTTTTTTTAAGAAAGATTATATTCCAATTGACACGCATTGCCACCGGATTCCGAATAGGTTAGGTTGGGTAAATACAAAAACTCCGGAGCAAACGGAATTTGCTTTAATGAAAATTCTCCCAAAGAAATATTGGCAGGATTTTAACGACATTTTTGTGTTGCATGGACAAAACATTTGTAGACCTATAAATCCACATTGTTGGGAATGTCCTATAAACAAATACTGCAAATACTACAAAGAAGTTTATTTACCTTCCAAAAGCAAGTAATTTTAATCTTTTCTGTTTTTTATTTGATGTAAAACCTATTGAATTATGATATATAAAAAAGTTCTTCCTTTTTGTAATATTAAAGTAATGTCTCACTTTGCCATTCTTCATATAGAAGTGTACTTCATTTGATTCTATACCCAAATCAGCTAATAAACTTTTAATATCAATTAAAAGCTGTTTATCATCTTGGAAACCACGTATAGTGTAGGATTCTGCATTGATAGAACCATCATCATCAAAGAATGACCTGATAAGGCCTGATTTAAATTGTTTGTTAAAATTCTTAATTTGTTCGGTTATATATTTTTTCTTACCATGTGCGAAATTACCGCATATTTCATGAAGAATTAATCCGCAGATTCTCGGATAAAAAAGTCCAATTTGACAATTATCTGGTAAATTCTCAAAAGAATAAATTCTGCCTAACCATTTTGATTTGGTTTTAAAATTACCTTTTGTTTGTGCCCAGATTCTTGGTTTAACTCCAAATACAATTTTCATATTTCGGATAAACTCTTTTATTAAATCAAGATTAGAATTTGTATAAAATGGTTGCAGATATTTTTTATCTATTGACCCATCACCTAAGATGTGCCCAACTATATTTCCCAGCTCTTTTCCAATTTTTATTGGGAATTTTATATTAACAGCCCTTTTTTTTCTTCCAGACTTAATATAAATTATGTGTTTTTTAGTATTATCTAATTGATAATTAGCTAAAGAAAGTATTATTAACAACTTTTGGAATGGAATTGCATGACCTCTGTTCCAAGATCTTATGGTAGGACATGTTTCAAAATTTTCATTAAAAGGACAGCCAATTTTAATGGCAAATTGCCTGCTTTGTGCCGGAGATTCGCTGTTTGAAGCATTTTTTAATAATTTAAGTAAGAATTCTGGCTCTAATTTTATGAAGCTATTCTTTAAACTATCTGCTAAATCTGATAAATATATAATTTCTCATTAGCGCCGATATAAATGTATCAAGTAGGTTTGGACTTTTTACATATTCTCCATTATCGGTAAGAAAGAAAGTATTTACGGATAATAATAACAAAGAGTTATATGCTTTGAAATAAGGAATTTCTTGGTAGCCCCACTCCGTAAATGATATAGGAATATCAGCATTTTTTGAAAAAAGCTTTCCCAGTTTTAATATGTGATATACTCTTTCTAATTCTTCTTTGTTCATAATTGGGAGATGATAAATTATCTTTAATAATGTTTTATTTCCAATCGGTTAGGCTGGATTAAGACAAAAAATGCAGAGCAGACAATGGATGAGCTGATGAAAACAATACCCAGAAAATACTGGGGTGATTTGAATGATTTGTTTGTCCTCCACGGGCAGAATGTCTGCTTTACTAATTCTCCTTTCTGCTCAAGATGCTCTATCAGAAAATACTGTCCAAGAATAGGGGTTACAAGGAGCAGGTGATTTAATATTCAGGATTTTGAATCGGATTTTATCTTATTAAGAGTTTCTTAATTTGTCCTTTTTAATGTTTTTATCAATAACAGATTAAAAATATAGAAATCTTTATATATCCTTAATCTTATTTAATCGTTTTAAAGCAGTTTAAAGCAGTTTTAAACTTATTTAATCTTATGCAAGCGACGGAAAAGACTAAAGAAGAATTTGTAAGGTACATCAGAAAGACCGGCACTTCTCTAGGAATAAACATACCATTTGAAGTTCTTGATGTCATGAATCTCAAAGAAAACGACATAGTCAGGGTTACAGTTGAGAAGATAAGGAAAGGTGAGAGGAAGTAATGCCAGAAAATAATTTTAAATTTAAAAAGAGAAGCTCAATAACATTAAATAATAGTTCCAATAAAAAAATAATTTCATTATCAATTTTAATTTTATTTTCAATAATCTTATCACTTCAAACTTTCGCAGCAAAAGATTTCATTGTTGAAAATAAAACATCTGCATTATTTATTATCAACGGGACGACTGGAAATATAATTCTTGCTCCTTCATTTGGAATGGTTGGGATTGGAACAATAAATCCGATTAATGCATTAACTGTAATTGGTTCGGTTAGCACTTTCGGCTCTTTGAATGCTACATTTATTAATGCAACAGAGATAAGAATTGGTAATAGTTTAGTTCCGATTAATGGTGCGTTCAATAACGGAAATTATACAGCGCTTGAGGATTCTGCATTCAGAATTGTCAACTTTACAACACAATTAAATAATTACATTCCCTCGTTTTTTAATAATGAGAATTTCACAAACCTAAAGCCATTTACATTGACTAATTATTCAACAGAATATGCATTATCTGGATTTAAAATAATCAATTTCACAAATGAATATGCAGGCAGCGGGTTTAAAATAGCGAATTATACTGCATTGGAAAACGCTGCATTCACAAATGCCAATTATTCCAATCTAAACACTACACAATGGAACTTATCCAGAAATTTAATCTTGTACCCTAAGGATGCAACTTATTTGGTTAGAATAGGTGATGTCAACAGGAACATAAGCAATGACACTTTTGCTGTAATCGGCTCTGCTGCTGTTTATGGAAGCTTGAATGCAACATCTTTTAATTCATCATTTATTTTACAGAACAATAATCAGGTACAGACAATAAATGCTGTTTTCAATAATGTGAATTATACATCATTAGAAAACGCAGCTTTTACAAACACGAATTACACCAACCTTGAGGCAGCTGCTTTTACCAAGGCTAACTATTCTGCTGAGTACGCAAGTTCAGGATTTAAGAATGCTAACTACACAACTTTGGAAGATGCTGCTTTTAGGATTGCAAACTACACTTCGCTGGAGAATGCTGCTTTTACAAATGCGAATTATTCTAACTTGAATACGACCCAGTGGAATGCGAGTGGAAATAATATTTATCAGAAGAATTTTGCTGGAAGCATCGGAATAGGATTGACTGCACCATCTGCATTGCTTCATGTCCAAACCGGCCAATTATCCACAAGTGATGAGCTTTATGTGGACACATTGAATAATAATAGTTTGGCGGTAATAAGGGTTGGCTCACAATTAGCAGCAACAAACAGGCTGCTGTACCTGGCAGTTTATGGACAGAATGCAACAGGCACGGGAAATCTCGGGCAGCAGGCCGGCAACTCTTCTGAAATATGGAGCGGGGCTGACGTTACAAATGGGCTGCATGTGGGAACTACTGCCAATGCCCCATTTGCATTATATTCAAACTCTGCAGAGAGAATGAGGATCACAGGCGCAGGAAATGTCGGCATCGGGACGACTACACCTCAAAATAAATTAGAAGTAATAGGCGCAGTTACTTTAGCAGGCGGAGTAAATGCTTCTTCATTGAATGTCACAGGATTCAGCATTACTGATGACAGCTTGGTAACGCTTTCAGATGGCTCTAAAAAGAAAATAAAAGATATTGAGAAAGGAGAAAAAGTGCTGACTTTGGATGAAAAAACAGGAAAATTAGTGCCAAGGAAAGTAAATGCTTTGCTAGACCATGGAATCAGGCCGATTTATGAGATGGCAACAGAAGATGGAAGGGCAATTAACACAACAGCAGAGCATCCCTATTTAGCAAAGCTGTATGATAAAGAATTGTGCGATAAATACGCTGGCAATGTGTGGAACAAAGAGCCAGATGAATTTAGTGAATATTGCACAAGGTGGGTTGAGACCGGGAATTTAAGAAGGGGCATGGAGATTGCTGTCCCACAAATTGAAGAAAAACAAATTAATCAGATTTCCTCATTCAGCATTTTGCCAATCAGTTCCGCAGTTGTGTACAATTTAACCAGCGACTGCTGCTTGAGATGCGGATCGTTTGACCAGATTGCAGCATTAATTGACAATGCAAGCGCCACATACGGCGAATCTTTCGGGTCATCAGGCAAAGATTCTATAGCTTTGTCAAGTTGTGAATCGTATTCAAATGATTTAACGAATTTAATGAATCTTTCGATCTCTTGCAGCCGCATTTCAAATTCATGTTCGGAAAGTCTGGATTTAGACAGGCAATCTTCATTATATTTATCAAACTCTGACTTTATGAAGTCAGGAGCAAAAAAATCCGCCCTAAGCAATGAAAACAGGTATGCGGCGGCAGATTTTGGGTTCATAATTGAGAATAATACATTGTTATCCAGCACTAATCTCATTTTTTACTCCAGCACTTCCCGCCTTTTCTCTGGAGTAAGCTTGGAGAGCAATTCTTCTCTCCTCTCAGGAGAAAGTTCAGACAGCAATCTCTTAAATGAGCCTTTCTTCGCCTTCCTTCCCAGTTCAACAGACCATTTAGTCAATTCCTGCTCTTCCTTGGACTCAAGCTGCTTTTCCAGCTTTTTAAGGAACGCCAGCCTTTTGACTTTCTCAGACAAAAATCCCCTGGTTACTTCTGACCAATTTATCTCCGGCAGCGATTCCATTTCCTTTTTCAAATCCTCCGAAACCGACAATGTTATGTTTGGCATTTTTGCACCTCAAATATTAAATTTTGTGTATTCTGTGAATAATGTGAAGCAATTATATAAAACTTTTGGCTCTGATATAACTTTTGATGAAATAGCCAGCATCAAAGCTTTAGAGCCGCAGCATGTTTATGACTTGGCAATTGAAGGGACTCGTAATTTTATTGCCAATGACATAGTGGCGCATAATACTTATCTTTCTACTGCATCAGGCAGCACCGGAATCGGCTTAACAAATCCCAACTACTTATTGCAAACTGCATCTGGAACAGACGGAAGAAGCGTTAATTTAAGCAATGTGCTTTATGTGAATGGTAGTTCAGGCAACGTCGGCATCGGGACGGCTGCACCAGCCGCTATATTGGATGTAAATTCCAGTGCAAACACAGCTAGGTCATATCCATTATACATTTCCAACCGAGGTACAGAAGGATCCGGTGTCGGGGCAGGTATTGTCTTCAACACTCTTACAGTGCGCCGTGCGATAATTGAAACAGAAGCCGCTGAGTCAAATCAAGGCAGTGACCTAAAGTTTTATACTCATACTACCGACTCAGGCGACACCATTGATACGCACATAACTGAAAAAATGAGAATAAAAGCAGGCGGCAACGTTGGCATCAACGACACAACCCCCTCATACACATTAGATGTAAACGGAAACGTGCAGATTCAAGGCCCTGGCGGAAACACCTGCGCAGATTCTGGAGGAACAGCAACCTGCAATAATTTCGTTGATTATGCTGAATTATATCCTTCAAGCGAATTAGTTGAATCAGGAGATGTTGTTATCATAGACTTTGAAAACCCCGGCAAAGTGAAAAAATCAGCCAAGGCGTATGATTATTCCCTTGCAGGAGTTGTATCAACAAAGCCAGCTGTTTTGATTGAAGGAAGCGCGATGATATTCATGAACAATGGATTTATTTTGAACCAGACAAAGCCGGCAGTTGCTTTGGCAGGGAGAGTGCCAACAAAAGTAACAGATGAAAACGGAATGATAAAGGCAGGAGATTTAATAACAACATCAAATAAAAAAGGATACGCAATGAAATGCAAAAAGCCGATTGACTGCATAGGCGCAATTGCGGGAATCTCACTGGAGAATCAGGATGAGAAAGAAGACAAAATAATGGTGATGGTGAAATGAAAAAAATTAAATTTGAACTTTACCTTAAATCTCTTATCCTGATATGCCCAAATTCAACAACTACGAATTTGCCTTTTGCCTTATCAAGGACATCTTTTACCATTTCAAATCGCTTTACTGGGTCAGATGTCGCAGTCCTGATTAAAATTATTCCTTGTGAAGATTTGCCCAGCATGAATACTAGCTCGCCGAAATCCTTATCCGCTGTTATTAAAATGCGCGTTTCATCGTTTGCAAAAGTTAGCACATCCTCATCATCTGCTTCAGGAATTGAATCTCCTGAGAAAAGAACATCCCTTCCAGTATTCTTCACAAGACCAGAGAATTTCTTACCTGCACTTTCATCTACTAGGAATCGCATGCTTGCCATTTATGATTTCAGGAAAGATTTCTTCACCCTCAGCAAGCATTCCTGCATACAAGAGGGCAGCTTTTATATCATCTTCAGTTATCCTTGGGAAATCTTCAAGAATCTTTTGGAATGTCCATCCTTCTGCTACTCTGTTAACTATTTCATAAACAGGTACCCTAGTGCCGCGAATTACTGGCTTGCCTACCATTACATTGGGGTTTACAACAATCCTTCTCATAAAATCTCTTTCCATATGGCTTCTTATTCATCTATTGTATATAAACCTTGTGGAGATTACCCGGGAGGAACAGCGACCTGCAACAACTTCGTTGATTACGCTGAGTTATATCCAATCTCTGAGCCAGTTGAATCAGGCGATGTTGTTGTTATGGACAGGGAGGCAGAAGGGTTTGAAGTAAAGAGATCAACAATGCCTTACGACACATCTGTCGTAGGAATTGTATCAACAAAGCCTGCTGTATTAATAGAAGGAAGTTCAATGATATTCATGAACAACGGCTTCGCTTTAAACCAGACAAAGCCGGCAGTTGCTTTGGCAGGGAGAGTGCCAACAAAAGTAACAGATGAAAACGGAATGATAAAGGCAGGAGATTTAATAACAACATCAAATAAAAAAGGATACACAATGAAATGCAAAAAGCCGATTGACTGCATAGGCGCAATTGCGGGAATCTCACTGGAGAATCAGGATGAGAAAGAAGACAAAATAATGGTGATGGTGAAATGAAAATCAGAATGATCATTCCTGCATTAGCGATTTTGGCATTATTTGTTATTCTTCCCCTAAAAACAGCAGACTTAACACAGCCAAATCACGCTTACGATGTTGCAGAAAGATTCTCAACTTTAGAGAATTTAGAAGCAGGCGATGTTGTTGTGCTTTCAGAGACCAAAATTGATGAAAAGATTGCATCAGAAGCCCTGAAGGTTGATGAACAAGATGTTAAAGACGCGATGAAGGAATTGAATGTGAATGATGCGTCTGAATTAAGCGAAGTTCAAGATGATACTTCCAATAATAAAAATATTAATTCAAATAATCTAAATGGACAAACGCCTATTGCGCCGGGAGATAAACAGGGAGAATCAGCAAATGCAATAACCGGGAATGCCGTAAATGAAATCCCAAACGCCATTAATGAAAAAACTTCAAATGAAAATCCAGCTCAAAAAATAATAAATAAATTAAACGAGAAAGATTCTGAAATAAAAACCTCAACAGGAAAGGATAAGCTGCTGGCGGCAAAAGCAGCTTTGGTAAAAACAACAGGCATTCAAAACGACCCAAACATCATAGGGGTTGTATCTTCAAATCCCTCATTTGTGATGGGCTTTGGAAGCGAATTAAAAGATACAAATTCTGTGCCAATCGCATTAATAGGGAGGGTTCCTGTAAAAGTTTCTTTGGAAAGCGGAATAATCAATGTCGGAGACCCATTAACGTCATCAAATAAAAAAGGATATGCTGCAAAGTCAGTAAATTCAGGAAGAATAATAGGATATGCAATGGAAAGCTACAATGAAAAATCAAATACTGAAAAAATACTTGTGTTTGTGCAGCCGGGGATAATAAATGCCGCTGGAACAGTTGCAGAAGGATACAAAAAGATAAACGGCTCTGTCGTGATAAGATTAGGATAACCAAAGAGGTGCACTAAATGGCAAGAAAATTTGAGGAAATGGTGGAACTGCTGGATTATGAGGAGCTGATGCGCTTCAAAGGCGATGTCGATGCAGGCGCACTGTCAGTTAAAAAGCTGCTGGAAGAGAGCATTAAAAAGAAGCTGAAAGAGCATGAAAAGACATGCGCAACCTGCTCAAGCAATCTTAATTTTTACAAGCCGAGCAACTACACTTTAGTCTTCGGGCCTGATGATTTTAAGAAGAAAGCGAGCTTCTGCGGACTGGACTGTTTGGAATATTTTATAAACAAGCTGAAAACAATGAGAGAATCAAAAAAAGAGGACAACATAAGCAATCCTATCTAAGGAATAAGCACGATAAAATGCCAGAATACTACTCCATAAAGGCTGAAGACGCATTCAAGCTTCTCAAATCATCTGCGAAAGGGCTGGATAATTCTGAAGCCGGGAAAAGGCTGGAGCAGCACGGGTTCAACGAGCTTCCGAAGGAAAAAGGAATCACTGCTTTTCAGATTCTTGTTGCCCAGTTCAACAATATCCTAAGCTGGATACTGATATCTGCCGGGATTCTGTCGCTTTTTCTGGGCGAGTACATGGAGTCTGCTGCAATGTTTTTTATTGTGATAATAAATGCAATTCTGGGCTTTGTGCAGGAATACAAGGCCGACCGGGCGCTGAAAGCGCTTCAAAAAATTTCAGCTCCTTCCGCAAGGGTTCTGAGAAGCGGAAAAGAGGAGAGAATCCCTGCGAGAGAGCTGGTTCCGGGAGACATCATCCTGCTGGAGGCAGGCGATATCGTGCCTGCAGATTCCAGAGTATTTGAAGAATCCAGCCTCAAAATAGACGAGGCAGCGCTTACCGGAGAGTCATTTCCTTCTCCGAAAATCACAGCACCGTTTAAGGAAGGAACGTCTGTCGCTGACCAGGAGAACATGGCATTCATGGGCACTGTTGTCATTTACGGAAAGGGCAGGAGCATTGTGAGCCATACCGGGCAAAATACAGAGTTCGGCAAGATTGCCAAGTCCATACAATCCGTTGAGGAATCCGGAACGCCCCTGCAGAAAAAATTTGCCGCGCTTTCAAAACAGATAGGGATAATTGCAGTTTTCCTTATATTGGCGGTTCTTGCGCTTGGAACTTTAAAAGGAACAATGCCCTTTACAGAAATGCTTCTGATTTCTCTGGCGCTTGCAGTGGCAACTATTCCTGTAGCCCTTCCGACCATAGTCACAATAGGGCTGTCAGTGGGAAGCAAAAAGCTGTCAAGGGAAAACATGATAATAAAAAAACTGGCAGCCACAGAGAGCCTTGGGTCTGCGACAATAATCTGCACTGACAAAACAGGAACACTAACAAGGAATGAGATGACAATAACCAAGCTATATTTTGACGGGAAGGTTTTTGACGTTACAGGCGCCGGCTACGATCCCAAGGGTGAATTTCTGGTGAATGATAAAAAAACAGACCCTGCTGGCCTGGAAATTATGATGAGAATCGGGCTGTTATGCAACAATTCAAAAATCACAAAGAACGGGGCAAAGTACGGCATCATCGGCGACCCTACTGAGGGCTCTCTTGCTGTCCTTGCCCACAAGGCCGGATTTGAAAAATTCGACAAAATTGATACCATAATTGAATTTCCCTTTGATTCTGAAAGAAAAATGATGTCTATTGTAGTTAAAGACAAAAAAACAAAGGAAACGTATTCTTACATCAAGGGTGCCTGCGACCTGATTCTGGATAACTGCACAAAAACCCTTGATGAAGGAAAGGAAAGAAAGCTGACCAAGGAAGACAAATTGAAAATCCTGTCTGTAAACAATTCATTTGGAAAAAGCGCTTTGAGAGTGCTTGCCCTCGCCTACAAAAAAATTCCCGAATCAAAAAAATACACAATGCACGATGCTGAAACTGGCCTCGTCTTTGCAGGCCTTGTCGGAATGATTGACCCTCCAAGAGACATGGTAAAAGAAGCGATAAGGCAATGCCATGACGCCGGAATTGGCGTGATGATTATAACAGGAGACCATGCAATTACAGCGCAGGCAATCGCGGAGCAGATATCTGTTTTTGGAAAAGGCGACCTTGTGCTTACCGGAGAAGAGCTTGAGAAGATGAGTGACAAAGAGCTCAAGGAAAAAATAAGCCGAGTCAGGATAGTTGCAAGGGCTTTGCCGATACAGAAATCCAGAATTGTAGATTCGCTTAAAGGCAACGGGCATGTTGTCATAATGACAGGGGACGGAGTCAATGACGCGCCTGCGCTGAAAAAATCAGACATTGGCGTTGCCATGGGCATCACGGGAACTGACGTTGCAAAAGAAGTCTCAAAGGGAATTCTGGCTGATGATAATTTTGTGACAATAGTAAAGGCCATTAAAAGCGGAAGGAACATCTATGACCAGATGATAAAATCCGCAAAATACCTGCTGGCATGCAATGTTGGCGAGGTATTTACAATCCTAACTTCAATTTTAATCAGCATACCTCTTCCGCTTATTCCGCTCCAGATACTTTTGATAAATCTGCTTACTGACGCGCTGCCGGCAATAGGGCTGGGTATGGAGCAGGCAGAGCCTGGAATCATGAGCAGGCCTCCAAGAAATCCCAGAGAAAGGCCGCTGTCCAACAAAACTTTAGTGTCCATAATCTTCTTTGGCATTGTAATGGCTGCAGGCACCCTATTCATGTTCATGAGATACAGCGATACAAATCTCATCAAGGCCCAAACTGTGGCTTTCACGACACTTGTGATGTTCCAGCTTTTTGCAGTAATGAGCAGCAGAACCCTTAGTTTTTCATTGAGCTCTTTTAATCCGTTCTCAAACAGGGTTCTGCTGATTTGCGTGCTCGCTTCAGTCTTGATCCAGCTGCTAGCGGTCTACTGGAGCCCGATGCAGAAGATATTTGGAACAGTCGGCCTTCAGCTGGGCGACTGGATTTTAATTCTGGCAGTATCAAGCCTCGGCTTCCTTGTAATGGAAGCAAGCAAGATTGCGCTTAACTGGAGGAGCAAAGGAATTTCCGTTTCCGGGCCGGGGCAATGAATAAGATGGCCGATTGGATTGATATAAGTGAACATTTAAAAATAAAAAAAGAATTCTTTGGTTATGGACAAATTTACCCGGATATGCACTGAAATAGTGGAAGAGCTGAAAAAGAACGGCGCAAAAAACAAGAGCCAGTTTAACAAGATTAAGCTAAAAATTCTGAACAGGCACAAGAACTCCGGAAACCTAAATCAAATACCGAAAAATGCAGACATTTACTTTACAGCTTCGGAAGATGACAGGATAAAATTTAAGGATATTCTTTCCCTTAAGCCGGTAAGGACACTGAGCGGGGTTGCGCCGATTGCACTGATGTCTGACCCTTACCCATGCCCGCATTCGATGAAGGGAATAGGCCCTTGCTCTTACTGCCCCGGGGGCCCGGGAAGCCCGTTTGGAGACGTTCCGCAGAGCTATACCGGGGAGGAGCCTTCAACAAGAAGAGCTATCAGAAATAATTACGACCCTTATCTCATTGTATTCAACAGGCTTGAGCATTATGTTGCAATGGGAAAAATTCCGGACAAGGCTGAAATCATAATCCAAGGCGGGACTTTTACGTTTTTCCCGAAAGCATACCAGGAATATTTTGTCAAGCACGCTTTGAAGGCAATGAACGATTTTTCTAAATTATTTTTTGATGAAAACGGGAAAATGGACATGGTGAAATTCAAGAAATTCTTTGAGCTGCCGAGGACAATCTCAGGAGAAAGCGAAAGAACAGCATCAACGCAGAATAAATTATTGCATATCAAGAATCTGGATTTGAATGATTCTGAAGTTTTGGAAAAAATCAATGAACTTATTGATGGGAACAACAATAACGATAAAAGCCCAATAACTAAAAATCAAATTAATTTTAATAATAATTATAATTTAAAAGATAATAATGGGCAAACGCATAATGCGCCTGGGGGGAACAAAGCGCAGCCAACAAATGAAATAGCTGTTTCTGCTCAAAACAATAATCTGATTTTAATTGAAAATAAAATTGAAGATGCTAACATTTTGGCAATCAAAAGAATTCAAAACAAATTAAAAAATGAGGATAACAAAAATATCTCATTGAAGCAGATACAAAAAGAAAATGAAACTGCGGCAATAAGATGCGTCGGCCTGACTATTGAGACAAAAAGCGACTTTGGAAAGCTATACCACGGAAATATTATGCTGGAGCTTGGATGCACAAGGGTTGAGCTCGGAATACAGTCTATTTATGACAGTGTGCTTGATGCCACAAACAGGGGAAACTCAGTTGCCGATAACATTGAGTCTATCAGGATCCTGAAAGATTTGGGGTTTAAGTTAAACTTCCATTACATGCCGGGCCTTCCGCTAACTACAAAAGAAATGGATGTTAAAGGGCTGAAAGGGCTTTTTGAAAACCCAGACTACATGCCGGACATGCTGAAAATCTATCCGTGCATGGTCATGGAAGGCACGAAGCTTTACGATGACTGGAAATCCGGCAAATTCAGCCCTCTCACTACAAAAGAAGCTGCAGAAATAATTGCTGAGGCAAAAGGAAATGTGCCAAAATGGTGCAGGATAATGAGAGTACAGCGCGACATACCCACATTTGCAACTGCTTCCGGAGTCGACAGGACAAATCTTAGGCAGTATGTGGAAAAAATCTGCAAAGAGAAAAATATAAAATGCAGGTGCATAAGGTGCAGGGAAGCGGGATTTCACCTGAAAAATTACCAAAAAATTGATTTTGACAAAATTCAGATTTCTTCCGAAGAATACGAAGCATCGCACGGAAAGGAATTTTTTATATCCGCCGATGATAAGGGAGATGATATTCTGTTTGGATTTGCAAGAATGAGATTCCCGTCCCAATTTTTGAGAGAGGAAATTACTGAAAATTCTGCATTAATCAGGGAGCTGCATGTATTCTCTGCAGCAGCGCAGATAGGAAAAAAATCTGACGACAGCTTCCAGCACAGGGGGCTTGGAAAATCACTGCTGGCGAAGGCTGAAGAAGCGGCAAGACAGAACGGAAAAGATAAGATGGTTATAATTTCAGGAATCGGCGCAAGGGAATATTTCAGGAAGCTGGGTTATGAACGGGAAGGGGCTTATATGGTGAAGCATTTAAAGCCTTGATGTGAGATGGATTTACAAATGCGCCAAGATGATTATAAGGAAACGCCCGGTCAAAAATTTCAGATGAAGCTACAGCTTTTATGTCACGCCAGTTATAGTTTAGAATGCCGTGGCCGTTTACTAATCCGGGATTTAAGCCTATGAGCTTGCTGATTGACTGAATATTCCAGAGAAGCAGGGGGTTCTCCCTATTACTCATGGTTAAGTATTGGTTATTGCGAATATATCTTATATTCCCTTTTCTGGCCAGCACACCATACACAAAAGCCTGCATTAGCTGCTCTGCCGGAACAGCCCCGTACCTCTTTAACTCCTCAAATTTTTTGGATATGCTTCCCTGGCACAACTCGTTTATTCCAACAACTTCGAATAGCCAGGAGTATACTGCTTTGGAGTTTAAATTAAGGCTTGTTTTATCCGGGCCGGGCTGAATATTAAACAGCAGTTGGGATATTCCGGACATTATGCCCAAAAATTCCTCCCTCCCTTCTCGTCTGGCAGACATTCGAATTGAGTATTTTTTGCTCACTGCTGAAAATTCCGGGTAAACTGCTCCCAAATAAAAAGCCTCAAGGATTCCAAGCTTTAGAGGGACTTTAATGCTGCGAATTAAATCGTAATATGAATATTTCACTTTACCTGCCCAAATTCTGCTTGCGCGCACAGCGCTTGAAACTTGGCGTTTTCCATCCGAGCGCTCAGCTACTTTCATTCTTACTATTTCGGAACTGGTGAGGTCAACTCCCAAAGAATCACTTAACTCATCCCGGCTATCTCCAAATTGCTCATCCATTGCATGAGCAGCCGATAGCTGTGATTTGGAGAGGTCTTCCTTTGGAAAGATTAGCGCTCCCAAGATTCCGCTGGATATGTGTGACAAGGCAAACTGTTTTTCATGGCCTTGGCTTACCAATGAATTATACAGAAAAGTTGATGCATTCAGTATATCTTCTCTTAGATTCCCATTCAATGATTGCAGGCGAATAAGATTTTCAACTTCAATGCCAAGACAGCTAGCCAGATAATTTGCACGGCCTTCAAGGCCCATATCCTTTAATTTTCCTATTTCTATAACCCTGTTCATACCCATGGAAATGAACAATTATTTTTAAACCTTCTCTGAATAAGGGAGGCAAATCAAGAAATAACATAAGATATACTCCCCGATTACCTAAAGCATTTTTCCCCTTTTATTTTAAGATACTGCTGAGGGGTCATTTTGGAATTCTTCGAATTTTGCATCAATGAATTAATAAGAATGTTCTGCTGCCTGCTCCATTCTTTGTCTGAATGAGTCTTGACATAGTTTGCCCAGTATTCGACAAACCACATTCTGTCCTTGTTATTCAATTTTCTGAATTCTTCCGCATTAAAGTCAGATTCGCTCATTTTCTATTTTTTAACTTTATCTTATACTCATTTATTAAATTTTCGTTCAGATGCCCTTTAGCCATTAGCCTGATATGATTAGCATCCTCTATGTCCTTATTGCTTTTTAATACTTCTTCTTTGAATGCGATTTGAAGCTCCAGAAAAGAAGTTTTTAATTCCTCATCCCCTAATATGACGGTTATTGGATTTTTCAATGCCATGTCATCATAAGAGTCTTTTGAAAACTTTATCTCAAAATTCGGCGAAATTTTTGGCTCCAGGGCAAACCTTATGCTGCCTTTTGATGCCAATAATTCAAATAGGTCATTAATATCTGAAGAGTTCAGGCACCAAAATCCATTATCGAGCAAAACATTGTATATTTCTGATAATTTTTGCTTGTCGATTTTTGGAATGATAATATCAATATCTTCGGTTCCCCTGTCTCTTCCGAGGAGGATGGCAACATACCCGCTTACAATTACATAGCTTGTGCATTTTTCGAATAATCTGACAAAATTAATTACAAGCCTGTCCAGCTCGTTAATCTCTTTATCCAATTTGATAGTATTATTGGCAAATTCCATAAGGAAACGCAGTGCGCATACATTTAATAATTTGTTGTTTTTACCTGCATAAATGAATCCAAAACCTTTCCCAAATGCAGCAGAAATAGAATTCAAGCCCAAATTCATAGAAAGATATTCTAAACTGACTGACTGGAAAGAGTTCAGCAAATGCTCTTTGTCTTTTCTAAGGCGCTCGATAAGGGCCAATACCCTAAAAATTACTGTAAAAGAACTGAAAGAAAGGCTGGAAGGCAAATGGGATTTGAAAGAGATTCCATGGTGCAAGGAAGGATTTTGGATTGAGCATTCAAAAAAAGAAAGAAGGGACATTGGAAATCTTATGGAGCACACTTTAGGATATTTTTACCTGCAGGAAGCTGCTTCAATGATTCCCCCGGTTGTTCTTGGCCCAAATCCTGACGAAATCGTTTTGGACATTGCAGCATCCCCGGGCAGCAAGACGACGCAGCTTGCCCAGTACATGGAAAACAAGGGAATTTTGATTGCAAATGATTACACTTATGAGAGAATGAAGCCTTTGTGCATCAACCTGCAGAGATGCGGAGTTTCAAATGCAATTGTAACTTTAATGGAAGGGCAGTGGTTTAAGAAATCAGAAATCGAGTTTGACAGGATACTTGTCGATGCTCCCTGCTCCGGAACTGGAACTATCAGGAAAAGCCTCAAGACAATCGGTATGTGGAATCCTGACATGATAAGGAGGATTTCTATTACGCAAAAGCAGCTTATTGAAACAGGATTTAATTTGCTGAAAGAAAATGGAACTTTGGTTTATTCAACATGCTCGCTTGAGCCTGAGGAAGACGAAAATGTAGTGGACTTTTTAATCAACAAATATGAAAATGCAAAGCTGGAAGAAATAAAATTGGACTTGAAAAGAAGCGAGCCTGTTTTGGAATTTGACGGCAAAAAATATAATGACGACATTAAAAAATGCCTGAGAATCTGGCCGCAGGACAATGATACTGAAGGGTTCTTTGTGGCGAAGCTCCGAAAAATATAATCCTCCTGCCGACCCAGACTTAATTTCTTGTGGCGAAGGCCAAGAAATACTAATTTAATAATCAATTATTGCAAGCCCTATTTTATCCGGTTCAGTTTCTCTTTTTCCAAGAACAATCACATTTTCTGGTTTAATCCACATGTTAAAGTATTCCCAATCTTCCTTGAATTCTCTTTCAACCTCAATCATTTGTTCCAAAGTAATGTCTGCATTTTGCTGTCGTTTTAATAATTGTTCACACCTTAGTTTAGATTCACTTTTTAGTCCGAATTTCTCTCCCATGCCATTTATTTCTGCGGCATTCAAATCTCGGCTCAACTTTTTTTCTCTTACCCCTTTCTGCTTAATCATAACTAAATAGTTACCAAGTTCGCTCAAGCTTGGCTCATCAAAATATTCCTGAATAACACCTAAATGTTCGCCAACGGCAACAAACTTTGGTTCGGCAAGCCCATAACTGCCAGGCTCATAGCCGCGAGCCTTAAAGTAATTTACTAACTTATGATAATATCTGTTTGCTGCTTGAGCATGGGCAACATATCCATTTTTGAAAACCAATCCCGTGTGCTCTCCGATACCGACTTGCAGGAGGGTTCTGCTATGCCCAATTCCGCGGTTTAGTTCCCTAAACCCATTTCCTTTCTCAATATCCCTTAGAAAATTTATGGCTCCCTCTTCAAAACTTTTTTCTGACTGCATTACGATTCCAATTGTCCGCATTTTATAAAAAATAAAATTGGTTAGTTTACTTCTTCTTCACAACAACATAATAAACAACTGCCGTGATTATGCTGAACAGCACAGCGCATATAATCCATACAAGCTTCTTCGTTGAATCCATTGATTTTTGCTTGGCCATAATCTCATAAATGACCCAAACAGCGCAGACTACCGCCGCTATCCACAATATTCCGCCTAACATAATAACACCCCCAAATCAATATTATTCTTAAGCTTTACTCTTCAACCCCTTTCCATTAACTATCTGCAGTTCCTTTATCTTTGTCCTCAAGAAATCAATTGTTTTTGTATTGTCCTGGTGGTTCAGGATGCTTCCGCATTCGGGGCACCTGTACTCCAGGTCAACGGCCTTCTCAAACCCAACCCTCACGCATGCGTTCGGGCATAAATAGAAATTTCCCACATTTGACTCTTCTTCCTTGAGCCTTGTTGAGTATTTGTCCAGCTTTTCTTTCCTGGTCTTGTCAAGCAGCTCCTTAACCCTCTTTTTGTTGAAAGTCCAGTAGCTTATATACCAGCCCTTCTGCCTGTCTTTTTTCCTGTAGTATGAGACAAGATTGTGGTTGTAAAGCCTGTACAGAATATTCCTTACTTCATGGATGTCACGGTCAACTTTCTCTGCTATCTTGAAATCAGAGACGTTTTTCTTATCTTTCAGAAAGTCAATTATCCTAACCGAATCTTCGCCAATCACTTCCTTCACAGTATCCTGTATCTTTGTGTTTGTTATTTTCATCGCGTATTTTTGTTCCTGCATCATGAATATTCCACCCTTTTAATGTACGCCGCAGAAGAGGCTAGTTATCCCTAGCCAGTCTCTGTTATGCCTTCCACACCCCATTTAACAATGTATAAAATTAACTATACTCGAAGACAAAATTTATTAGACAATTGTTGTCTTCTCCTAATAAGCAAATGACAGATTCGTTGTATAAAAATTTGTGTCATTTGCTATACTTAAAACACCCTTAATACAATAGACTCAGAAGACTATTGCATATGTCTTACGAAAGTCTTATATATAAAGATTGTTGTGGTGGGGTATATAGGTTATAATATATAATATTCACTAACCATTTTTACGGACTAACTCATAAAATCTGTCAGGTGGCATTGTGCCAAAATTTTTAACAAGGCCCCTTAACATTACTTCCATAGTGGACTTTGGGTACCTGGAATATTCTTGTTTTCCTAAATAATCCTTTACAAAAACATCTGCAATTGCCATTGCTATAAGCTTACTATGTGAAAAACCTCCTTTTGGAGTCATTATATCAAAACCGCTTTCGGCCCTTACGGTACTGCCAGAATAAACTCCAAGCTTACTAAAGTTACTTTTCACCCTTTCCCTTATGAATCCGGTAACTTTCGGGTTTGGGGAATAAACGACAAGATTGTCAAAAGATTTGAAAAGATCTTCTAGATTGTTTTTGTATTTTAAGCCCATCCTGATGCCATATCCAAGCGATAGGTTCTCCAGCTCAATAAACGAGCGGAATATGGCATCGTAAAATCTGATTATTTCAGATAAGATTTCGTCTGCATCATCCGAGACCGGTACAAAGGTGAAATATTCCTTATAGTTTACCCATAGATTAAGCTCCTCCTGGGACATAGTTTTAGCTTCCGAAGCTGCAAGCTTTCCGCTAACTTCGGTATAGAATTCCCCGCTGCCGGGATAAGCGTTAAATCCCTGAGCTCTAAAGCTGGCTTTGAGCCTTGTCATTATATCATCAAATAAGCTTAGCTGGCTGGAATTAAATCTTGATGTAAATTTGGCAGACTCATTTTTTGACATCCTTGAGTTTATATAATAATAAACTGATAAAGTTACAGCTTTCCTTATAGACGATTCCGCATTCTGATGTTTGTACAAGTGGCCAATAATCTTATCTTGGATGAATGTAATAGACTCTTCTGCCCACTCTTTTGAAATTCCAGACCTTGAATTAAAATTCATCCTCTCTTTTGCTGTAAGATTTGGGCTTATTGTGTGTTCTGCAATTCTTATAAGCGACCTTGTAAATGGCTTTGGTATTCCTCTTCTTATCAGCTCTATTTCAAATGGAGGGAAATTATTTAGAAACTGCCTTGGATGCAGCTTGCCAGATAAGAAGTCTTTTACCATATATTGCGGTTGTTCCAGAATTGCCCTTTGGCTTTCGCTTAAAAGATGCAGCATAAAAATACCTTAACCTTTTTATATAAAAACTTATTCCTTTGCAAAATGCCAACCGAAAAGAGCTGCGGAGCGGTAATTTACAGGAAACAGAAAGACGGCTCTGTGAAATACCTTCTTCTTCATTATACTGCGGGGCACTGGGACTTCCCGAAAGGGCACCAGGAAAAGAATGAAAAGGACGAGCAAACCGCTGCCAGGGAAGTTACAGAGGAGACAGGAATAGGGAACATTGAGTTTGTTGATGGGTTCAAGGATACTGTCAAATATTTCTTTAAAAGAGGCGAAGAAACAGTTTACAAAGAAGTCTATTATTTCCTAGCTCAGTCTGCAACAGAGCATGTTGAGCTTTCAAACGAGCATATTGGTTATGCATGGGTCAATTACGAGCATGCTGACAGGAAGCTGACTTTTAACACCTCAAAAGAGCTGCTGAAGAAGGCAAATGATTTCTTGGTTAAAGGTAAATGACGATATATATTTCTCAAAGAAAAATGGAAAAAATAGTAGAAGATGCATTGAATATTTTATGTCTCCTTAAATTCAGGATAACAATCACAAAAATAAATTAGCAGTTCACCAATAAAAGTATCTAAATAACCGTTATACCCCATCCAAAAAATTTTGGTTACACTCCTCAGGAATATTACTTTAAATATTAAAGCCATAATAGCTGATAAAAATGCAGTCAAAAATATACCGAATAAGTACGATTGAAATTCATCTTTAAGTTTTCCGCGATTTTCAATGTGAGTCCATTTTTCTAATACTTTTAATTTGGGTATTTTTGCAAGAATATAACTTTTTTTCATTATGATTGATATTCGTATACTTACCAAAATAATTAGAGATGTTAAGAACGTAACGAAAGCGGTTTGACTTTGGAATATTGTTTTGATAGTATTAGAATCTCCAAATGAAGATGCATAATACAAAATTAATGTTATGGGTGTTCCAAGTAAAAAATAAGTTACAAGTAAATCTGTGTAATTGGATACAAATCTCTTTTTAGATATGGTAAGCAATTTGTCTAAATGTCTATAAATATAACGCGGGATTAATGTAAATAACAAGAAAAATAAAATAAAGAATTCTATAATCTCCTACTCGTACTCTGAAAACCTTGACATCCTTATAGCCTTCAACCCTTTCAATGTCCTGCGGAAATGGATTTTTCTCAAGTTCATCAATCTTGTCTGCTATTCTTTTGAGAGCAGTTTTATCCCTGAGTGATTTGAGAAATTTAAGTGCTGGATTCTTTAATTCAGCAGAAAACATTTTACATGCCTAATTCATTTTTCGCTTTTTTCCAGGAAACAAAATCAGAGGCATTGCCTGTTTTTATTTTCGAAATGCTTTCATCCAATTGCCTGCGCTCTTCTTCAGTCAGCTTTGTATCTTCTATGTATTCCGTTAAGTTACTGGCATCTTTTTTCAAAGACTCTATGCTGTCTTTCATCTCTTCAAGTGTGCCTAATATTTGCTTTTGTAAATCAAGTTCTGCCATAGTATGCTCTTAAAGCAATCTTATATAAAAATCTATCGCAAGTCTAAAAGTTCCCCTAAATCTGTTTGTACACCCCATCATTCTCCCTTACTGCCTCTTCAACCTTCATTGCGATAATATTCCCGGGCTGTGCAACCTGAACATTCTCATGCTCCATCTGCATCGAAACAGCATTCTGCCAGAAATCGCTCGTTTTTCCCTTGATATGAATTTTATCTCCAGCTTTTATTGTTCCATCTGTGACTTCAATCACGGCAACCCCTATCTTTGCAAAATAATGGGTTACTTTTCCGACTTGTACATCTTCTGCTTGTTCCATAAAAATCACCTATTAACATTTCAGAATTTTGGAATATTTAAAATTATTGTGCCAATCTTTTAATTTTATTATTACTCCGCTATAGTAAAATTTATAAATATAAAGCCGATTTTTTGGCTGATGAATGGCACAATTGAAGATAGCACTTGGGGGGTGGAGCACATAAAGAAATTGGATGAGTTTGAAGATTCAAGAAACTTGGTATTAAGGGCAACAAAACATATATTTTTGGATTTTTACCGCAATAATTTTCGGGGAAACGAAAGAGTCCTTGAAGTCGGAAGCGGAACAGGCTTCTTGAGAAGAAACTGGCCGGATGAGTTTCAGGGAAAATGGATCCAAACAGACTCACAGCCTGCATTTCTGGAGGATGGCAAAAGAAGATTTCCAAGTGGTAGTTATGTTTCCTGTTCTGTTTATGATACTCCGTTTGCAAATGAAAGTTTTGATGTTGTGTGCGGTTTTGGCTCTTTCGACGTTTTTATGGATTTGGAAAATGCTGTAAGGGAAGCGCACAGGGTACTAAAAAATGGAGGATTATTTTTTCATATGCTTGATTTATTCCCGTGCAGCGAGCCGGTTCTGCAGGATTTGAGGCAAAAAAAGCTTCCGTTTCAGGTTAAAGGCTGGCATGATTCAAAAGGAAATGTAAAAATTGAAGAAATAAGTTTTATTGGCGAAGGTCAATTGCCGTTATTTAACGAAGAGAACTCCCAGATTAAGTACAACGGCAAAAAAGATAATTTTCATAAAAACACAAGGCTTACGGAGAAACTTTTTGATAAGTATGGGCAGATTATTCTTGAGCATGAGTATTTTAATGAAAAGCTAACGGGCATTCTGAAAAATTATTTTCCAGGAACGTCTATTGAAAGCGGAAAACTATCGGCAAAATACACAGGCAAAAGAACCCGGGAGCAGTTGCAGGAAAAAGGACATCCTTTTGTATTCCACTGGGACGCTGGAAGGCAGTACTATGCTCGTACATTAAACGGAATTATCTATAACATATTGAGTTTAATCTCACTCCGGTTCCTGGAACAATTGGAGCCAAATTGCAAAGAGTTATCTTCTGTTAGATATGTTAAAACGATGAAGACTTAAAATAATCTCGCCGTTTGAAGCGCTTTTCCGAAAGCTTTATAATGCAAATTCAGTTCATCTACTTCCATACTTTGGGTGGGTCAATGCAAAAAAACACTTTCCTTCTTAAAAAAGGCCTCGCAGAGATGCTAAAAGGCGGCGTGATAATGGACGTTGTCAATGCAGAGCAGGCAAAGATTGCAGAAAAATCAGGAGCGGTTGCTGTCATGGCGCTTGAAAGAGTGCCCGCTGATATCAGAAAAACAGGCGGTGTTGCAAGAATGGCAGACCCGGCAAAAATAAAGGAAATAATGGCTGCTGTAACAATTCCCGTCATGGCAAAGTGCAGGATTGGCCATTTTGCAGAGGCGAGGGTTCTTGAATCACTTGGAGTGGATTACATTGATGAAAGTGAAGTCCTGACCCCTGCAGATGAAAGGCACGTAATAAAAAGTGATTTCAAAGTTCCGTTTGTATGCGGCTGCAGGAATTTAGGGGAAGCGCTGAGAAGAATAAATGAAGGCGCTGCAATGATAAGGACAAAGGGGGAGGCAGGAACAGGAAATATAATAGAAGCTGTCAAGCACATCAGAATGGTCAATGAGGAAATAGAAGCTCTGCAAAGCATGGCTCAAAAGCAGCTGAATGAAAAGTCGAAAGAACATAGAATTCCTGTTGATTTGTTAATTCAAGCAAAAAAATTGAAAAGGCTGCCAGTTGTAAATTTCGCGGCAGGTGGCATTGCAACTCCCTCAGATGCTGCGCTTATGATGCACCTTGGCTGCGACGGAATTTTTGTCGGCTCGGGAATCTTCAAAAGCCAGAATCCTTTTGCGATGGCCAAGGCAGTGGTCCAGGCAACAGCGCATTTCAGCAAGCCTGAAATAGTGGCAAAGGTTTCCTCAGGATTGGGAGAGCCAATGAAAGGAATGGATATTAAGGAAGTGGAGATTAGATTACAGGAAAGGGGGAATTAAAGTTTTATTATTTTAAATTATTAATATTTAATGCGCTGTAAAAGAAACCAAATAAAAAAATAAAAACATAGAGCTTAAAGAAAAAATCACAGAGCAAAAGTTTATTGAAAACCATAAAAACACATAAAATGCCGCGTCCAAAAATATCAATAATCGGTGCAGGGGCAGTCGGGACTTCAACAGCACACTGGATAGCCTCAAAGGAGTTAGGCGATATAGTGCTGTTGGATCTTGTCGAAGGCTGGCCGCAGGGAAAGGCACTGGATTTGCTGGAATCTTCGCCGATTGAAGGCTTCAATGTCGATGTAAAGGGAACAAACAGTTATGAAGACACAAAAAATTCCGATGTTGTTGTAATAACAGCAGGCATTCCAAGAAAGCCCGGGATGAGCAGGGATGATTTAATTTCCACTAACACTAAAGTTGTAAGCGAAGTGGCAAGAAATGTTGCAAAATATTCTCCTGACGCAATTCTGATTGTCGTGACAAACCCCTTAGATGCAATGGTTTTCGTCGCTGCAAAAGCCTCCAATCTTCCAAAAAATAAAATTCTCGGCATGGCAGGAGTTCTTGATTCTTCCAGATTCAGGACATTCATTGCAAAAGAGCTTGATGTTTCAGTTGAAGACGTGCAGAGCATTGTGCTTGGAGGCCACGGAGATACTATGGTTCCTCTGCCGAGATATTCAACTGTAAACGGAATTCCTATAACAGAATTGCTTTCAGCAGAAAAAATAAATGCAATATCAGAAAGAACAAGAAATGGAGGGGGGGAAATTGTGAATCTTCTGAAGACCGGCTCAACTTCATTTGCCCCCGGCTCTGCAATAACGGAGATGATTGAAACTATTTTGAAAGACAAGAAAAGAATTTTGCCCTGCGCTGCCTACTGCGAGCCTGAGTACGGAATTGATGGATATTTCGTTGGAGTTCCGGTCAAGCTCGGAAGAAACGGCGTAGAGAAAGTGATTGAATTAAAGCTGAATGATGAAGAAAAAGAATCTTTCAGGAAATCCGTCGAGCACGTGAAGAGCCTTGTTGCAGTGGCTGAGAAGTTTTTATGAAGAATTCTTAACCATATTGATGAAATATTCATGCACCCTTCTGTCTTCAGTGAGTTCAGGATGAAAAGTAGAGGCTAGTATATTTCCCTGGCGTATCAAAACGGGATGTTTGCCCAATGATGATAAAACTTTCACACCTTTATCTATTTTCTCAATCACGGGCGCTCTTATGAAGATTCCATTGAATTTCCCTATTTTCTCAATGCTTAATTCGCTTTCAAAGCTGTCTAATTGCCTGCCGTAATCGTTTCTTTTTATTGAAATGTCCAATAATCTTAAGCTAGGCTGGCTGCTTCCAGTTATATCTTTAGCGAGAAGAATTGCCCCTGCGCAGGTCCCGTAAATCGCCATCCCGCTTTTATGTTTTTTTATTATTTCTTTATCCAGACTATTTTCCTGCATCAAATTGCCTATGGCGGTGCTTTCCCCTCCCGGGATTATTAATCCGTCGATGTTTCTTAAATCCTCCGGCAGACGAACTTCAACTGAATCAACGCTGCATTTTTTCAGCATTATGATATGCTCTTTGAAATCCCCCTGCAATGACAAAACGCCGATTTTCATTTTTTAAAGTCAGCCCAAAACTCATTGGATGTTCGAGTTATCATTTGATTTAACAAACAGTGATTTTATCAGCCATTTGCCTGTTGCCTTCCCAGCGCATTAATTTATTTTTAATGATTCATATTATTTTTAAAAAACTCCTATAATTTTCATTATTCTTGATTTTCAAAATCAAGTCCTTATCTGCTTCTTTTGGCTGCGTCATCTCTTCGGGAGACAAAATTTTACCCAAATCTTTTTCCTCAATAAGTTTATATTTTAATATCGTCTCTTTTATTGTTGAATTGTTTTTCAGCGATTCCTTAACAATTTTTGAAACAGCTGAGTATCCTAAATAGGGGTTCAATGCAGTCGCTATCGCAGTGCTCTTGTGCAGCAGCTCCGAACATCTTTCCTCATCCGCTTTTATCCCGTCAATGCAAAGCCCCCTGAACATTTTTAGCGCATTCGTCAAAATCTTCATGGACTGCAGAATATTGTAAGCAATTACGGGGCACATGACATTCAGCTCCAAGATTGAATATTGGGCAGCCAGTTCAACAGTCTTGTCCTTGCCCATAACATCAAAACCAACCATGATAGCGCACTCCGGAATGCTTGGGTTTATCTTGCCGGGCATTATTGAAGAGCCAGGCTCGACGTCAGGCAAAATTATCTCTGAAATTCCTGCCTTGGGGCCGGAGTTCATGATGCTAAGGTTGTTTGAAATTCTAACTAAGTCGATTGCAAGCATTTTAAGGGAAGAAGAAAATGAAACAAAGCAGTTGTAATTTTGAGTCAGTTCAATAAGATTTTTGGAAGTTTTTAAATCGAGATTGGTCAGCTCATTTAATTTTGAAACTATTGTTTCATGGAATTTTGGATGCGCTGTTATTCCTGTTCCTATCGCTGTTCCCCCGATTCCCGTTTCTTTTAATTCAAGGCTGGACTCAATCATTCTCTTTATGTCTTTAGCTATTGAAACGGCGTAGCTTTCAAACTCCTGCCCCAGGGTTATAGGCACAGCGTCTTCCCAATGCGTCCTTCCGGCTTTTAAAATTGATTTAAATTCTTCTCCTTTATTTCTCAATGACCATTCAAGCTTTCTTGATTCTTCAGTCAAGTTCTTCAGCAAAAATAATATTGCAATTCTTGTTGCAGCGGGGATAACATCATTTGTGCTCTGCGCCATGTTGACATGGTTGTTCGGATTCACAACATACTGTCCAATTTTTCCGCCAAGCAGTTCAGTTGCCCTGTTGGCGATTATTTCATTGCAGTTCATGTTAAAAGGAGTTCCTGCCCCTGCCTGGTACACATCAAGAATAAAATAATCATCAAACTTGCCGGATATAACTTCATCAGCAGCCTTTATAATTGCATTTCCTGTTTTTTCATCAAGCTGTTTTAGTTCAATGTTTGCAAATGCAGCGGCTTTCTTTATAGTGGCCAAAGCGACAAGAAACTCTTTATGCGCCCTTATTCCGCTGATTTTGAAGTTATTTTTGGCCCGTTCAGTAAAAGCCCCGTAGTAAGAATCAGAAGGAACTTTGATTTCGCCCATTACATCTTTTTCTGTCCTGTAATCCACAAGCCACACCCATTTATAAGAATTATTAATCGGTTTTAATAGGTTGCGGTTTAACAATGCTTAAAATTAAAAAATCACTCAACACTTCTAATCTCCATTATGTCAACGTCTTTCTTCCTGCCGAAATCAGAAACCACAATAACCCTGTCTTCTTTTGACAAAAATTTCCTGTCCTTGAGCATTTTTATCGCGCTCCTTGCCATCTGGTCAAAGTTTTCAATGAATTTTATTTTGAAAGGGAAGGCGCTCCAGTGGATAATCAATTTTCTTCGGGTTTCTTCATTGTCGGTAAAGACGAAAATATCATTATTCGGTCTCCTTTTGGTTACAAGGCTCAAAAATTTTCCGGTTCTTGAAAATACTATTATTGCCTTCGCATCAAGGTTTTCCGCGTTGATGCAGGCGCCCAAAGTAATTGCTTCTCGCACATCTTTTGTCTTTATCCCATTCCTTATTTCAAATTTTAATTTTGATTGTACGTTTTTTGCAATCTTATGCATTGTCTCGATGCATTCAACAGGATAGTCGCCTTTTGTTGTCTCGCCTGAAAGCATGATGCAGTCTGCTTTTTCAAATACTGCATTTGCAACATCAGTCACCTCAGCCCTTGTCGGCCTTGGATTTTGAATCATTGATTCAAGCAAGTGGGTTGCAATTATCACGGGCTTTCCTGCCGTTATGCACTTGTCCACCAATTGCTTTTGCACAATCGGGATTTCTTCCATCGGAATCTCAACCCCTAAATCGCCCCTTGCTACCATTATGCCGTCTGCTTCTTCGATTATTGAATCCATGTTGTTGACCCCTTCCTGGTCTTCTATTTTGGCTATGAGCATTGCATTTGAATTAAGGCTTTTCAGAAGTTTTCTCATTTCCAAAACATCTTGTTTTTTTCTCACAAAAGACTGGGCAACATAATCAATTCCGTTTTTTACGCCAAGCTTAACATCTTCAATGTCTTTTTTTGTTATTGAAGGCATGTCCGCCCTCACTCCCTTAATGGTCACGCTCTTTCTCTTTTCCAGCTTGCCTTTGTTCAGGACCTTGCAGGTGATATGGTAAGGCTCTAATTTTAAAACTTCAAGGGAAATCAATCCTTCGTCCATCATTATTATGTCCTTCACTTTTACTTTGCTGATTAAATTTTCATAGTCCACAAAAGTGTGCTTTTCCCCTTCCTGTATGTCGCATGCGCTGCTGACTGCTATCTTGAAGATATCTCCTTTCTTTAAACCGAATTCAGTCTTTGCGCTGGTTCTTATCTCTGGCCCCTGAGTGTCAAGCATCAGCCCGATTGGGAAAACAGAATTATTGCTGATTTTTTTTATTATCTTCATAATTTCAGAATGCCATTTGTGCTCTCCATGAGACATGTTTATTCTTGCGATATTCATGCCTGCTTCAGCGAGCTTTTTTATCATAGCTTCAGATTCAGTCTTGGGCCCGATGCTGGCAATGATTTTAGTTCTTCGCATAAGAAAAACCGAATAAAGGGGTGTTTTTAAAACTTGCGTACTTGTGGGCTTTGTGTAAAAAGTCAGTTTTGGCATCTCAATTTGCGAGCATTATCGCAACCACATGCCAGCAAAAAGGAAATTGCAATGGGAATTTTTGCTATTGTCCTTTCTATTTACATGCGAGCTGATGCCAAAACATAGCT
>ORJL011430198.1_pt1 | contig 71875 bp, 72 predicted proteins | sample 1779941 | NCBI WGS metagenome assembly ORJL01 (sample SAMEA104232317, study PRJEB22302) | groundwater metagenome | biome: forest; feature: aquifer; material: groundwater | place: USA | collected 2011-08-07 | depth 5.8 m | reverse complement strand
ATGTCGGTTTCACTATCAATACCGTGCCTTTTTCGTTAAAGAAAACAACGCCCGTAGCTGTGCGCTTTTTCGGAACGCGTTTTAGATGTTCGGCATACGGTAACAAGCCTTTGGCTCCAGGTTTTATCATCCAACTGACCCTTCCATTTCAAGCTGGATAAGTTTATTTAACTCCACCGCGTATTCCAACGGCAACTCCTTCACGATCGGCTCAATAAATCCGCTGACGATCAACCCGGTCGCGGTCGGCTCATCGAGTCCGCGCGACATGAGGTAGAATAGCTGTTCCTCGCCAACTTTTGAAACGGACGCTTCATGGCCGAGCGTCACTTCTTTCGCCCTGATCTTCATCGTCGGGTACGTGTCGGAGCGTGAGTGAGCGTCAAGAATCAACGCGTCGCATTTTACGTTCGACTTCGAGCCGCGGGCCGTCGGGGCCATGTGCACCAAGCCGCGATAGGAGGTCCGGCCGCCGTCTTTACAAATCGACTTCGAGGTGATAATCGACGACGTTTCCGGCGCGTTATGCACGGCTTTGCCGCCCGCGTCTTGGTGCTGGCCGGCCCCGGCAAAGGCGATCGACAACACTTCGCCGTGCGCTTTCCGGCCCATTAAGTATACACTGGGGTATTTCATGGTCACCCGTGATCCTAAATTGCCGTCGATCCATTCCATCGTCCCCTCCTCATCGACCCGGGCCCGCTTGGTCACCAGGTTGTAGACGTCTTTCGACCAATTCTGAATTGTCGTATAGCGCACGCGCGCGCCCTTACCGACGAATATTTCCACCACGGCTGAGTGCAAAGAATCGCTGGCATAGACCGGAGCAGTGCATCCTTCAACGTAATGGACATAACTCCCCTCCTCGGCGATAATCAATGTTCGTTCGAACTGGCCCATGTTCTTGGCGTTGATTCGAAAATACGCTTGAAGCGGCATTTCGACCCGGACGCCCTTCGGGACGTAGACAAACGACCCGCCCGACCAGACCGCGCTGTTAAGAGCGGCAAACTTGTTATCACTTGCCGGGATGAGCGTTCCAAAATGCTTTTTCACAATCTCAGGGTAGTCGCGCAAGGCCGTGTCCATGTCCGTAAAGATCACGCCCTGCTTTGTCAGTGATTCGATCAGTGAGTGGTATATAACTTCGCTGTCATACTGGGCGCCGACCCCGGCCAGGAATTTCTTTTCCGCTTCCGGAATGCCAAGCCGATCAAACGTGATTTTCATCGACTCCGGCACATCATCCCAGGTTCGACCCTGCTGATTGACGGGTTTCAAATAGTAATAGATGTTATCAAAGTCGATCCGCGACAGGTCGGCGCCCCACGGCGGCATCGGTTTGTCCTGAAAAATTTTCAGGGCGGCCAACCGTTTCGCCGTCATCCAGGCCGGCTCTTTTTTCCAGGCTGAGATCATGCTGACCACGTCGACATTCAGACCGCGCGGGGTTTTATGAATCGAAATCTCCGGCATGGAAAAACCGGCCGTGTAGGTGTCGAGATTTTTGGTAGCCTGTCTGACTTTAGTGTTCATATGTAGCTATCGTCTCCCTCCTGGTTTCAGGAGGGAGATGTCCTAAGGACAGAGGGTGGTCGTGGCGAGTTGGGCTTTGAGGGACATGGCTATGAATTCCTGAGCGTTAGCGAAGGGTCTCTGGAGACGAAAGCGTGGCCATCCGTTTAGAGTGACGGGTTGGGGAAGGGTTCATGCTTGTGAGGTTAATTGATACCCCGTCTTCTCCAGCTCAACCGCCAACTCCGGCCCGCCGCTTTTCACGATTTGGCCATCAATCAGCACATGGACGACATCGGGTTTAATGTAATTCAATAAGCGTTGGTAATGGGTGATGATCAGCATCCCCCGTTCCGGAGAGCGTAACGCGTTCACGCCTGCCGCGACAATCTTTAACGCATCAATGTCCAGGCCGGAATCCGTTTCGTCGAGAATCGCCATCGATGGCTGGAGGATCGCCATTTGCAATATTTCCGCCCGTTTCTTCTCACCGCCCGAAGATCCTTCATTCACCCCGCGGATAATAAAATCTTCATTGATACCCATTGATGCAGTTTTGGTTTTCATAAGCTGGTAAAAATCCGGAACAGACATCGGCTCCGCCCGGCGGGCGTTGACGGCGCTTCGTAAAAAATTTCCCAGACTCACTCCGGCGATTTCCTGCGGATATTGGAACGACAAGAACAAGCCAAGTTTCGACCGCGCGTCCGGAGACATTGCCAAAATATTTTGTTCTTTGTATTCGGCCGTCCCGCTGGTCACCTGATATTTCGGATGGCCCATCAGCACCGAAGCCAGGGTCGATTTACCGGAACCGTTCGGGCCCATGATCGCGTGGACTTGGCCCTCGGGCACCGTCAACGACAATCCTTTGAGAATGGCCTTCCCGTCAATAGTCGCGTGGAGATCGGTAATGCGCAGTTCGCTCATGATCAAGGTAGGAGTCGGATATCCTTTTTTTCAACCTGCTATTTGTCGTTGAACCAAATTTCGGCCGAAAAGGCTTTGCCTTCAATCAGCAAGGGTAGCCACTCGCCATCGCCCGGCTCCATTTCTTTGAACGGCAGGTCGTCGACCGGCCACCATTGCAACTGGGTTTGACCGGCCCCGGCGATCTCGCCCTGGAAATCATCGGCCCGCCAGATCGTGACTTTCCAGTTGTTCCGAGCGCTGTCATGGTAGAGAATTTCGCTGGCCGGATCGTTCAGCGCCAGCGTCACCCCGGTCAGGACTTTGACATTGCGCACGGCGGCCATGGTTGCGTTTTCGCCGATTTCAATATTTCCGCCCAACCCGTTCCATTGTCCCGAACCAATCCCGGTTTTTAGCCTGGCCAACAACACATGAGCGCCCTTGATAACGTAGACTACTGTTCCGGTGGTCATAATTGTTGCAAGGTCTTCGCGCAGTCGGCGCACAACCCGCTCATCATCATCTCGGACACCGCGACAACGCGATCCCCGGGCAAAGCTTGGGAGGCGTAGTCAGGGCAAACTTGGGTCGTCCGCGCTTTCGTCTCGCCGCAACGCTGGCAGGTGAAGATGACCCGATGGTAGGCATGGCCAACGAAACGCCGGATCCCGTCGCCGCTTTCAACGCGGTACATCTCCCCCGATTTGACCAGGGCCTGCAGGTTGCGATAGACCGTCGCCGACCCGATGCCCGGACTGACCCGGCGCACGCGGCGAAACACCTCCTCCGCCGCCAACGGTTGTGGGGCGAATTTCACAGTTCGGAGAATAACCTGACGTTGAGGAGTGCGGCGAGCGGCCATGCTTATTGAGAATGATTATCAATAAGATACCATGTCCCTCACCCCGTGTCGAGACACAAGCCAGCCCCAGTATCGCAACGATTTACCGGAAGCGGAATCCTGGCCATCAGCATCGTCATCGAAGTTCGTCGGATCAACAAAACCCAGGCTGTCGAAGAGATAGCCTCTTTTTTTATTCGCATCAACCGCCTAACTCTGGCCGGAGTATAAGTAGATCAACGTAAGCACCGCGGCAGCGATGACACCGATACCGAGTCCGAGATAGAGGCGGACATGGCGTTTGGTTTGGACGATTGGCGTTGTCTCCATGACTCAACTCTAGCACAGTCAATATTGGACGGCCAGGGATACACTATCGCCTCAGTCAACAATCACTCCGCTATTATCAAACCGTTTCCAGTTCGCTTCGAGAGTCGCTCGGCTCCAGGTCACCCGGCCGACGACCGGGTCATTGATGACGAACGAGGTCGGGTTGTCAGCCGGGCCGATGTATCCGATCAGCGTTCGGGCATGCTCCCCTTTCCACGCCTTGACGGTTTTGCCGCTGGTGGTTTTCCACGGATTATAATAGGCCGAGCCGATCGTCCCCCAGATGACGACCGGCGAGTCAGCATCAATCGCCGCGGTCAGCGTGGTAACGGTTCCGCCGACAAACGCCTTCGAACCCGGACGCCAGGTTCGGGCCGTCCGGGCGATTGGCCCCCAGTGGACGCCGTACCCAGTCGTGTTTTGGTGGCCATCAATACTCCCGACGAAGGCCATGTCCGGATCGCCCCAGACGTCACCGCGATGCGGAGTTTTATCGTAGCCGACAATGTTCATGATCTGCGTCTCGGTCACTTTCACGCCCCGCCCGGCCAGGGCCATCTTCAGCGCCGCCGCTTCGCATGACAATGGACGATCCTGATAGTCCAACTTAATCGAGAGAATTTTTTGCGTTCGGACGGTCGCGACAGCTTCCGCGACTGGCGCCGGGGTGACGGTCACTGGTTCAGAGGTCGGGGTTGGAGCTGGTTCGGGTGCGGGCGGGGCCGGCGGTTGGCCAACCGACGTAAATGTCGTGGTGAAAATAGGTGACGCATCTGATTGCGCGATGAGTTCCCCGGTGTTCGCGTCGCGGACCATCGTCCGGCGGTCAACGAAGAATTGGTAGACCGTGGCCGGTGCTAAACACGGTTGCGGTTGCAGAGTGAAACTTTTGACATCGGCGCTCGCGGTCACCTGTAAAGGCACGGCCGGGTCAAGCCGGAAAGAAAAATCATCAGTCGCCGTCGCGGTGGCGGCCAACGTTACCGTCATTGGCGCGCACGGGTCAGTCCCAACTGCCGGGAAAAATGCCGCTACGTCCGGTGCGGCCGCCGTGGTAAACCGCCACTCAACATCGCGTCCAACCAGGCCGAAGAGTGAGCGAACGTTCGTCAGGTTCACCGTGTATGTTGTGTCGGGCGCGAGCGTCGTATCAAAGTGAAAGGTGGCCTGGCGGAATCCATGCTGCCACGTTTCGCCGTCGGAGAATTTCCAACTGCCCTCGACGTTCGGCGAGATCGTTGTTTCGAGCATATTGCGGTCGACCGGCCGGGTAAATTTGATCGTCAGTGTTGGCTGGGTCGTGGCCACGTTTCCGGTTGTCGGCTTCAGCGCATACACCATCGGCGGCCAAAGCACCTGCCAGCCAATGACTACGCCGATCGCCAATGTTATTCCGGCTAAGGACAAGCCGGTCCCAATCGTGCGCAAGGCCGGATGATCGTGGCGCGGGTAGTCCGGTTGGCGATGATATTTCGTGGCGGCGAAGAGCGGACCGATCATCACCCCTAAGAGTCCGACCACGAACAACTCATTGAGCGGCGCGCCGAATATCGTCAGGCCCGCCGAGGCGGTCCCGAGAAAAGCATCTTCAAATTGTCCGCTCACCGGCTGGCGCAGCCACAGATAGGCCACGATGTACCAAGCCGAAAAGGCAAAGACGCTGATCAAAACTTCCCAAATCAACGTCCGGCTCGTCCGCCAGGTCAGGGTAAAGTTGATGAGCAAGCCGCCGATCAGCGCGACGCTCCACGGGACGCCAATCGCTCCGGCCATGAGGGCCACGGCGAAACCAGCCAGCCACCACCATAACCGGGCCCGTAAATCGTGGGACGTTGAGGCCAGCCATCGCCCGACCAGCCGTTCCCCAACCACGGCCAAAATGGCGCTCGCCCCGGCACCAGCCAAAAGTAGTTCCAGTAATACTAGCCAACCATCGAGCCGGGTTAACCCTAGCGCGCTAACCGAACCGGCGACCAGGAGTTGCCAGCCAACCAGCGGCAAAATCGTCCCCGCCCCCCAGGCCAACGTCCGCCGCCAGTTTGGGCGTAGCAGGGCAAAGAGTATTGCGACGACAGCGAAAGTAAGGCTAAGTAAAAGCACCATGCTACTAGTTTACCATGGACTCACATCAACATTCACGCGGCCTTATGATCCCTCCGAAACAACCAGGACGACACGGCGGCCGCCGGCCACATCGCCGTTGCGCGCTGTGGTTCGGTCCGTCCCCGGCACCCAATCATGGATGGCGTTCATGACCACCGATTGGTCGTAAACATATGCTTCGCCTTTGCGCGTCCCGGGGTCGTTGGTGATGAACTTACCATCTTTCGTATACCCGCGAATGACCAAATTGTGGTAGATCGGACCGGGCACGGTAAAGTTCGGATTACCAAGTTCTCGTCCGGCGGCCGGGACAATCACGAGATTGCCATTCGCTAGGGCGATTTTGATTTGCGTGACCGTCGGATTCTCGAGCTCCGTGACGTTCAATTCATAGAGACCAGTCAAGATGCTGGCCGTTTCCTTCACAGTCGTATCAAAATACCAGCCGATATTCTCAAGCTCCCATTTTTTAATCTGCTGGAGGGCCGCCTCGGCGTCATCGGCCGAAAGAATTCCGCGACGTTGGAAATACCGCCCGACCATCAGGACCGACGCCTCCTCGCAAAATTCATTATGGTCTTCATCCCAGTTTGCATGGGGCGCTTGCGAGGTGAACGGCACGGCGATATTCTTTTCCGCGGGGAGATCGGCTTCAGTAATACCAGTGTTCACATTCGTCACGACATTCACATTTTCATTTACCGAAGAATTTGTAGACGTATTAGTCAACACTTCCGCCGGCGGCAGATTATCTTTTTGCCGGTCCGCCAGCCATTGCTCAATCCGATTACCGCCAAGCAGCCAGCTGAGCGAGGCCGTGGCTGTGATGCTGAAAAAAATTATCCAGAACTTTCTCATTGCTAGGCTTTTCCGTAGACCGGAATCTTGGCGCCGCTTGTCGCACGGGATTCGGGTGACATCAGGTAGGCAATCATCGGCGCAATCTCTTCCGGCATCGCCCACGCTCCGCCCGGATCTTTTTCATTTTCAGCCTTCGTTTTGATTGCGCTCGGCAAAATCGCGTTCGCGGTGACGCCATGTTGCTTCACTTCGTTGCTCATCGTTTCCATCAGCCACATCACGCCGACTTTGCTGACGTTATAGTGCGTCTGATTCTTCGCCGCCTGAATCGCCGATTGTGCCCCGACGCCCATAATCCGCCCGTATTTCGCCGCGATCATATGCGGTAAGACCGCCCGGCTCATCAAAAATGCGCTCTTCAAATTCATGTCGAGTTGCTTGTTCCAAGCCTCGAGAGTCAATTCAACAACCGGGGTGCTATCCCAGCCGCCGACAAGGTTCGCGAGGCCATCAATGCGCTTAAACTTTTCCATGACATCACCCACAAACCCAGCCACTTGCTTTTCATCGGAAACATCAACCTGATGAGCGGACAGGTGCTCACGTTCTTGCGTTGACAAAGCTTTTTCGAGACGTTCAAACTCGGCGTCCTTCGTGTACGTCACGACCACCTGAGCGCCGCGTTGGAGTAACAATTGCGTGACGGCCTGCCCTAAACGACCGGTACCGCCGGTAACGATGATAACGCGGTCTTGTAAACCCGTTGGAGTGTTCATGGGCGGAGTGTATCGAAAGCGGGCGAGTTGCGCAAGATACGTCCTCTTGACCAATGCGAAAAAATGGCGTAGAGTGCGCCTCGACTGGTGGCTTGCGAATCATACGTATGTCGCAACGAGCCATCAACGGAGAGTATGTCTATTTTGTCACCGCCAACGTCAAAGATCGACGGTGGTATTTTGTGTATCCGGACCGGGCTGAGAAATTAGGGCAGGCGATTCAAACATCGTGTGAGATGAAACGGTTTGAGTTGATGGGATATTGCATCCTCCCGAACCATATACACCTTCTGGTGAGGAAAATGAAAGTGGGTGAAATCAACGACCAGCGCACGCTGGGGAGCATGCGCTGGAGGAAAAATGAATCACCGCGGGAAAATTCGAAAGCAAATAATGTTCCCCCTCCCCTTGAGCGCCGACTCCCTAGCCGGCGCGTGCAAGAGAGCATGCGCTGGAAGGTCGTGGTGAACGATGGGCCGACGAATCGTTACCTCTTCCCCGAGCGCCGGCTCCCCAGCCGGCGCGCGCTTGAAAAAAACCACACCCTCTCCGACCTCATGCACTCAATCAAAAGCACCTTTTCTCAAACCCTGCGTCAAGGCCCCTTCTGGCAACACCGCTCAAATTTCCGCATCGTCGAATCCGAGGAATACCTCGCCAACGTCGTCGAGTACATCCGCTCCAACTACACAAAAATGGACCTGGCCGAAATGTACGGCAGGCCACCGTTCGTCTTTATCAATGATGATGCTATCTCTAAAGCAACCTAACGCCGCTTCTTCGTTTTACTTGCTGGCTTCTTTGCACGTCCAACGCGGCTGACGCGGATAAATCCGCCGAAGGCGACAATCTCCACGCCGCGCTTTTGCAATTCATCAGCAAACAAATTCATACCCAACGAGTCCGACGACATATGCCCAGCCACAATCGCGTTCATGTGCGCCTTCTCGGCCGCTTCTTTATGTTTCTCTGACATATGCATGCCGATCACCGTGCCAATTCCGGCCTGCGACAGTTTCTCATAGACCTCCGGCGCGCCTTCCGTGCCGCCGGTAATTTCCGTCACGGCGATCTTCCCGGCAAACCGTTCCGGCGATCCGGCGAACAGGCGCGGCCCGGCCTTCCATTTCCGCGCTTCCTTGTATTCCGGAATATCACGCAGGAGGTTCAGCACATCTTTCACTAATTCCAGTTTCTTAGCGTTCTTCGTGACGAGGTTATACAAATACATCGCGACCATGTTATCGGTCGGGGTGTGGACCGAGAGGAACGGGACGTCGAGGAGCCGCGCGGCATCAATTTCGCGTTGATGGTTAATCGGCGAGGTCTTGCGGCTGATTTCATCGATCCGCGGATGCATCAAGTTTTCGGCGACGTTGATCGGGACGCCATACTTGGCAAGGACTTCCGCCTGCAAGTGCATGACTTCGTGTAGACCAGCCAGGGCGGCGCCGACCGGGTGGTGGGTTATCACTGCATCAATCTTCTTCCCCTTTTCCGAAAGTTCGTGGGCGAGGAGAAGTTCCGACACTTCAACATCAATCCCCATCGCTACCCGCTTCACAACCCGGTTCGGTTCACCGTAATAGACCCGCGCGTCAGAGTACGGGTTCCACAAATTCTCCTGATCAAAATCCTGCTTGTCGCGCGACGACAGGCCGTCATGGCGTTCTTTCTGGCGGCGCAGATGGCGCTTGACCGCGACCGGACCGCGGAGGTCATTTTTGATCCCGAGTTCAACGACGAGTTTATGGATTTGGGAGAGGGTCATGGACATAGTGTTATTCCGCATCGGATCCCGTAGGGATCCTGGTGCGTGGATTGAGGGATTCTAGCGGAAATAGGTGGGTTTTGCAAGGTTAGATCAAAGCCAAGTTATTGTGAGTTTGTGTTTCCGAGGGAGCTTTTAGCACTCAAGAAAATATTATTATAAGTAGATAGTAGGTCTGGGTATTTTTCAATTTGTTCTTCTGGGAATTTCTGAATACATTCATCTTCAGGAATGCGCCTGGTTGTGTCTACCTGTTTAGATAAGCATTCTTTGTTTTTCCAACATTCGAGTGTAGCTACCGAGTTTTCTAGAGCTGTATTTTTTAGATTTATTGTAAAACTTACCCGCACACAGCTTAAATACGCATTAGCCGTGTTACGTTGGTCTAACTCTTTTTCAGCTTTCATGGAATTAACATTTCGCTCCTCAAGTTTTTGGTCACGGCCAGGGATGTATGATAGAAAATAGTAACCAACTATGCCAGTAATCAATATCGCAGTAAGAGCTATCGTGATAGTTATGATACGCTGATTCATAAATAATAATGTGATTTTGCTGTAAAAAATTTGTTCATAACCATATATCAACTCCGCCATGGTGTGAGCATGTTCCTTGTCGATGTTGACTAAAACTGTAAGTTCCATCAGAGCATTGCGCTGAAGCTCCGGCAGGTGCACTTGGCGCGTAATACGGACTCGGTACTTCATTTCCATCAACATTTTCGTAATATCCATTTGGGGCCGAGTCTGGTATTTCAGTGTCTTCAACATCTGGCGCAGTATAAGAATCCGGAGCAACGTAGTCAGATTCTGAAGAGAAATCCGTTGGGGTGCTAGTGGAAGTTGAATCACAAGACGCTCCTAACAATAGAAGGGATGCTACCGCAAGTCCAAGCCCTATTTGTCCTTTACGCCAAGTCATATTGCGAGCCTACTCCCTTTATGCAGAAAAATCAAAAACAGCAGGGGCCTCTCGACCCCTGCTGAACTCCACGGAGACTCTTCGGGATGATTATCTGCTACCCCAAGGCGGAACATCAGTTATCACGGCTATTCTGTATTCCTCGACATGGCAGGTCTTCCGTCTACAACTTCACACTAAAGCGGAGTTTTGATCCTTCCACCGAACTACGATTTGCGTCGGTTGTATGGGGATTTGTTCGTAGGCTTTGTGGACCAACCAAGGTCATTTGCCTTACTTTGAACACCTGGAGTAGTCCGCTTTAGCTTCCAAGCCATCAACGGAGTTGGTGTATTCTGCTTGATTAACTTGTGCATCGCGACTACCTGTCCTCGCGTCCAGGGTTTATGACTATTTGCTCGTTTCTGCATCGTTTTCACCCCCTTTCATAGTGTGGATAACACCCTATTGAAAATAAATTACTAGTGTGGTAATAATAATACCACAGTAAAAAATGTCAAGGTACTGAAAGGAGGTGATACTGCATGAATAAGCCCAAATTGGCCCTAGAGGCCTTTGGCGAGATACTGCGCGAACAGCGCCACAAAACGAGGATTGGGCTAAGAGAAATATGTCGCACTCTAAACTATGACCCAAGTAATTGGAGTAAAATTGAGCAGGGTAAAATATCTCCCCCTGCTGACGAAAAAATATTATCCAAATGGGCTGAAGCACTTGGAATTCAGTCCGGGTCTGAACGGCAACATTTCGTAGACACAGCCCGAGTCGCACAGGGTCTAATACCTAAGATTCCATCAGAAAAAGAAATGGTTAAACTTCTTCCAGCATTCTTCAGAACAGTCAGGAAAGGTAAGCCCTCAAAAAGGGAACTAGACGACTTGTTGAAGTTGCTCAAGGAGACACTGTAATGCAAGATTACTCACGATTTCAGGCGCCACTTATTGGTCAGCGGGAAGTAACGCTGGCTGCGTCTGGTTTTCGGGAAAAATATTGGAATGAGCCAAGTCCCATCGACATCCTTGCCATTCTCGAACATGATTTGCGAATCAGTATAACTGCCGTTCCGGGTCTTGAAAAAATTAGTAACACATCCGCGTTTATTACATCCGACTGGAAGCAACTGTATATCGATCAGGATCAGTTCATGGACGAAAGGTACGACTATCGAACTAATTTTTCAGTTGCCCATGAAATAGGCCATCTTGTGCTCCACCGAGGAACATATGAACTGTTGGGCATTGATTCCATCGCAGCAATGTATAAATTTATTGATCAATGCCCCGGCTTCGAGTGGTATCGATTAGAAGATCAAGCGCATGCTTTTGCTGGGCGGGTACTGGTACCAAAAAATGAGCTCGTCGAATCGCTAAGGCTTCAAGCCCGCCGAGTACAAGGTGGTGAGATCCCTCCTCAGCACGTCCTAAAAAGTGTCGGAAAAATGTTCCAAGTTTCAGAAGATGTAATAAAAAGGCGTATTGGATTCGAAAAAATTTCAATTGATCCAGAAACTTTTGAACCTGTATAATCAAACTCTGCTTACCGGCGAACAGGGACGAGTTGCCAGCATTTGGAGCTAGCAGAGTCGCGCCAACTAAACAACCTGGACTCTCAAATCAAGGGCACTCGCGACTCGATTGAGCGTCCCAAGCGTAACATTATGGTTCCCACTTTCAATCCGGGCAATTTGGCTTTGCGGCATCCCGACTTTTTTCGCCAGTTGGACCTGGGTTAGGCCTTTGCGTTTCCGCGCTTCAGCCATGGCGATAACAATATCAATAATCGCGCCCTCTTCGCGGACATATCGCTGGAAGGTTTTATCGTTGCGGAATTTGTAGAAAAAGTTGTTTTTTCTCATAGGATAGCACTTAGAATGCTTTACGGTTATTCGTTAGAAGAAATTCCTGGTAGCGGTTGCGGACCCGTTCGAGCACGCGCGCTTCGAGCCGATCGCGTTTTTTTGTGTGGCCATCAAGCAGAATGATCTCCTGGCCATGGATGGCGTAGAAAATGCGGTTGCCGAATCTCGTTCGGAGCTCCCAGATTTTACCGTCTAGGTGCTTCGCAATCGGTTCCGGCAGGCGCGGCCCAAACTGCCGGAGGCGGAGGATAGTGCGATAGACAGCCGCGAACTGCCGGTGGTCGTTGACAGTCTCCAAGTATTCTTCAACCGGGGCGCGGCCGTTCGACCGCAGGAAATAAGCGAGTTTCCAGGAGCCAGAGGTATGGATAGAATGATATATCATATATGATATTACGTCAACCCCATTATCCCGTTAGAAGTGGCTATTATGAAGTTTTTCGTACATTGTTTGTTATTGCTATTTATTTGACTTACGTACTTTGTTTAGGTTGCCCCCACTTCTAACGGGACACCTCTAACGGGGTCAAGAGGCCTCCCCGATCGCCAGGGTACGCAAAACGGCGACTCGGAAAAGCCACCGTTGAATGAGCGGATAGTGTCATAATAATCCAGCGCTGTCAAGATAATAGCAAAATAAAAAATCTCCGCCCCCACCCTTCGACAATGTCGAAGAAGTAAGGACGGAGGAAATGGACTTAGCCGGTGATCGCCCGCCTGAGGCTCATCCCTTGGCTCTTGGCGAATCCCGCCTCCTGGAGACAGACCCAGGTCCAGCAGCTCTGGCCGGGAGGCAATCGTGTCGCCACCGCGTGGTTGATCTGATTCGCGATCTCGTTGCGAATTGCGGCGCGCTCGGGGAAGCTGTTCGACAGGATGAGTACCTGTACATCGCACTCCATCCGATCGAGACTCCCCGGCCCCACGTTCATGGGCACCGAGTCGATGGTGACCTCTTCGGCCGGAAAAGCCGCCGAGTCGGGCACCGCCAGCGCTTTGGCGATTGCCGTCCGGAGCACGTCAGGCAGATCCTTACCGACTTCGCGAGAAACGCGCTGTTGGTCGACCATCAGTCGAACGTATGGCATTTTTATGCCTCCAAGGATCGGGTAAACTGCTAAGATGACGCGGGTCAGACGAAGATCAGTTGGGCGGCAGATTTTCTTTTGACCAGATTTTGCGTCCAGCCTTGTCTCCAAGATCAAGCTCGATCCAGGTATCAACCAGACGCAACGAGTCGCCAACCATCGGCGGTACGATTTTACGCGCCATCTCGGCCAGCTCGATCACGATACGGCGGTGTGACGCCTTACGGCCCTCCGAGAACTTGGCCGAGATGCCGATCTCGATATCACAGGTGTTATCGTCGAGCGGGTGACCGTCGGTGACACGAACTTCGACTTCATCCCGGGTCAGTTGGTGTTCCAGCGTTCCGTCACTCAACAACTCCGCTACCTTCTCACGCAGCTCGGCAGCGAGGATCATGACCACAGCATCAGTGATGAATTGCGGTTTTCGGTACAAGTTGACAAGGGGCATGGCTCCTCCAGCGTTCGAGTCAGCAACAAAAACAACCTAAATCGAATCGGACCGACCTTATACCAAAATGTATAAAAAGTCAAGACTAGCACCACTTTATCGAAGGTAGGGCTGGCCGTAGCGGAAAAAAACTCCAACCTCCGCCTCTAGGATGTAAGGATATGAGTAAGCTGTTTAATGAACAAATCATACCCGGCTTCGTTTAAATGAATTCCATCGCCCATATGGTAATCATTACCGTTCTTTAACAACTCACCATATGCATTCGGCGAATCTATGAGCTGAGCTTTATTCTTACGAACAACGTTACTAGCAATTTCATTATAGCGGATTAACAAGTCGTTGAACTGCGTAATTTCCTTATCGCCTACATCATTTGCCGGTGGACATAAGAATACTATGACTTTCGATCTAGTGAAGGATTTAATAATTGAATCAAGATTTGATTCAAAATCTCCTATCGAAACTTGTTTTTTCCACGGAGCCGCGTCGTTCGCGCCAAAGGAAAGTACCACATAGTCAGGATTCAACTGGGCGATAAAATCTGCCCGCTTAACTCCATCTTCAGTATTTGACCCTCCAGTTGCACAGTTAAAAACAGTAATGTCTTGCACTCTCCCCTCGAGTTTAACAATCAAATCTTTTCCAAAGCGACCAAGTAAGCTGTCTCCGTACAATACTACTGATTTGTTATTTATTCTCATAGTCATTAATTATTTACCCCTGATGCGGGAAGAGGGCGCCAACCCCGACGATCACCAACATCCCCAGGATCAGGAGGGCCGTTTGGGTGACGGTTGAGGCGAGGCCCTTGTGGCGGTGGATTTCCGGGACGAGGTCGGCCGCGGCGATGTAGAGGAAACTGCCGGCGGCGATGCCGAGGAGCGGCAATTCAAGGCCGCCGATCCGATTGGCGAGGAGGAGGGTCAGGACGGTCGCGATCGGGCTGACGAGAGCGCCGAGCAAATTCCACAGGACGACTTTCTTGCGGGCCATGCCGCTATGGATCATGATCGAGAAGTCGCCGATTTCCTGCGGGAGTTCGTGGAAGAAGACAGCCACGGCGGTCGCGATCCCGAGGCCGGGGTCGACGAGGAAGGTCGCGGCGATGATCGTCCCGTCGATGAAGTTATGGACGGCGTCGCCGAAGATGATGAGCGGAACGATAATTGTTTTGTCGGCGGCGAGGCTCTCTTCATCCTCGTGTTCATGATGATGGTGCCAGAGGAGGACTTTTTCGATCACGAAGAAGAGGAGGAAGCCGCCGGCGACCCAGGTAAAGAGGGTTGAAACCTGCTCCGGGAATTCCTGGACGCCTTCAGTCAGCAGGTCAAAAAAGACCGCGCCGAGGAGGGCGCCGACGGCGAAGCTGACGAAGATGTGGGAAAATTTCTTGACGGCGTTGTAGTTCCACAGCAGGAACAATCCGCCGGTCAGGCCGAGGACGCTGGAAAGTAAACTGGCAAGAATGGCTTGGGTGGCGGGAGACATGACAATCGGAGACTAAACTATTCGGGGGGTTATTACAAGGGGCAAGTGATAAAAAAACCGAGCAGCTTGGTAACAAGCTGCTCGTCTTGCGAGCGAATGATGGTGCAAACCTAATAGCCGACGATTCCCGAAACTCGGTGCCAGTATCCGGTCTTGTCCCGAAAGACGAGGAATCCGTCATCGGAGAAGATTAGCCTCTTCTGGGCCTCCCAGGTTCGGATGACCCGACCGTCGTTGGTGTACAACGTGACCGTCGTCAGGCCAGAAGTCTGCGCCGCGTCGGCCTCTTGGTCGCTCACAATCAGGATCAAGAAAGTGAGCAGGACACCCAGCATCAGGACCATCCCTCCAGCAATTTTCCAGAAGGTCTTCTTGCGTGAAGCACCCAGCTCGTTCCACATACGTAGCATGTTTCCTCCCTGTGGTTCGGGTGGTTGATGATGCACTGCATACGCTTGGTTTGCGATGGAATGTACTGACTAGCAAAGAGACCTTAACCTATGCCTCGGTTGCGCCTTTGTCAAGGCCATGCCCTCAGGCCAGGCAGGTAGACTCCCGCCTCCGCGGGAGTGACAGTGGGGTTTGTCATGCCCGCGTAGGCGGGCATCCATTGACCCCAGCTTTCGCTTGAGTGACAGAAGAAACGAGTATTGCCACAAACCTCTGTCCCTGCTATCCTGTCGGCGTGTCATTTCTCCGCCACAACGCCCTCCGCTTCGCCTGGATCATCGCCATCATGGCCACCTTGGGCAGTTTGTATTTCCAATACTTCATGGACCTGCCGCCGTGCGTTCTCTGCTGGTTCCAGCGGATTTTCATGTACCCCTTAGTATTCATTATCGGCCTGGCCATCAAGTGGCGGCATGATCACCTCCGCGCCTACGTCCTCCCCTTCACCGTCATCGGCGGAGCGATCGCGATCTACCACAACCTCCTCTATTACAATATTATTCCCGAATCAATTGCGCCGTGCCAGACTGGAGTTTCGTGCACGACCAAGCTGATTGAGTGGGGCGGGTTCATTACGATTCCCCTGCTGTCGCTCGGCGCCTTCGTGGCGATTACAGTTCTTGTTTTAATCCACCGGGACGAAACTAAACCAACCGCGGTAACACAATAATCGCGGCCCTATCCCCGCGCTATTACCTAATAGCGTTATTTCGGTACGACCACAATCGCGTTCGGCAGACTCCGGCCAGGCCCGAGGATATACGCGCCGGCGTTATAGAGCGCGGTCGAGCCGCCGCCGTCAAGATTCATCGCGTACTCAAGACCCATCGCGTCAGCCACGGCGGCCGCGTCGGTGACGGTCGCGCCCGCGACGACGAAGAGGTACGTCGTCGTCCCCTTCCAGCCGATCGCCCCGCGGTAGGACTTGACCGTCGCCTGTTTTGTATCCAGCTGACTATTGCTCACGACATTTTGGCCGTTCACGACGAGCATTGGGCCGTTGCTGATCGCCGCCTGGACCGTCAGATTATTCCGCGCTTCGTATTCGCTGACGGTGTCGAAATCCTTGGACTGGGCGAGGTAGTGCGGCGTGTTGGTCGTGTCGAAAACGATCATTGGCTGGATCGTGTACTTGATCCGCGCCTGATTGATCATCACTTTACTGAAGGAGTTGTAGACTGGGTAAAAATAATAGTTGACCTGGTTGGCGCAGGAAGAATAATCAGGGGGGCAGAAATAGGTGCCGTGGATCCCGGCCGATGCGTTCCGTCGGCCGACGTACTGGGCCAGGCTGTTGGTCATACAGTTCGTGGCGCAGTCTGAATTTTGTCCGGTGTCGGTCATGATTCTGTAGCTCAAACTATCGGCGCTCAGTGTCAGTTGATTGACTGCGTACGTTCCGCGGCTGGTGGTAATATTCACTTTCGACGCGGCCGCGACGACCGGCAGAATTGGTGGCTGGCCGGTGGCGGCGGGTATTTCGGCCAGGTTGGCGTTGGTGATGCCCAGTCCCAACTGTTTCATGACGTTGAAAGCTTCGGTCGGCCGGCCAAGATAATACCGCTTCTTGTCGACCGGGTAGACGTACCAGGCTTCGCCGTTTTGTTCGGTCTGGATCAAAATATACCCGGAGACTTGGTTGCGGAGGTTCGTGTCCCCCGTCGTCGAACTGCCAGCAATGGGAATCTTGGCCAAATTGGCGTCGGTGATCCCGAGTCCGAGTTCTTTCATGACGTTAAAGGCGTTAGTCGGGCGGCCGAGATAATACCGCTGTTTGGTTTTCGGATAAACATACCAGCCTTCGCCGTTCCGTTCGGTTTGGATCAAAATCCGGCCGGACATTTGTTCGGCCAGGGTCGCGGCCTGCGCGGTCGGCCACGTGCCGAACACAATGGCCAAACCGAGGGCCAGGAAAATAACGTAAATAAAACGCATTGGGTACAGTATACCACGACCCGAAGTTATCAGAACTTAGGTAAAATCAAGAATGGGCTATAACCCAATACTTTCTCCAATGGTTGGCCCAGGTGAGAAGAACCAATGCATGACATCCATCCCCTCATTATTACAAACGAGAGCTTTTTCACGTGCATCGGGGTCGTTCTTGCCCTGATAATACTCCAGGCAAATTTCACCTACTTGAATAACGCTTCGTCCGCTGTCATCGGTAGTTCTGGCCGGCATCGCCCCATTTTTCCAAAGCGATCCAAAGACTGAACATATTTCTTTTCGTTGGGTTTCTGGAAGATTTTTTCCCTCACTGGAACCATGGACATTTCCGAATGCCAAAGACCTCAAGCAATAGGCGTCAAAGAGTGTGACCGTCATTTTCCCAGCCCCGAGGGGATCATACCCGTTGATGATCTCTTGGCGGTCTGAAAAACCGTCACCATCTGTATCGGCCTTCGTCGGAACAGACCCATAGAATGCTTCTTGGAGGCCGGGAATGCCGTCCTGGTCGCTGTCTTCATCGAGACGGTCCGACCACGTGAGCGATTCTTGATGCGTTGCGCGGCAAATCTCCTCGGTTTCATAACCAATTGACCTAGCGCAGTCATTTACCGTAACCGATACGCATTCTTCCTTTACTTCACTGTATACAAATCCACTCTTGGTCGTTTCGCACTCGCGTCGCGGTTCAGTGCCAATAATCGGGAGATCATCCGGGCCCAATTCAACGACAGCGATGCCCGCATCGCTGTCGACCACGTAAGCATATTTTCCGACAACTGCCACATCGAGCGCCTCACCTGATACCAATACCGTCGAAATCAATACTGGTTTTTGTGGATAATGAATATCAACAATCAAAAGACCTTTTTTACCATCGGCAATAAAGAGATAAGACCCGGCTATTCTCATTGCATTCGACTCGATGGCACCCGGGAGTCCGGCCACCTCTTTTACCTCAGATGGATTGGTGATATCGACGACGATCAAGCCCGATGTAGCCGTCACGATATAGGCGTAGTTTCCCGAAACCGCTAGGCTATTTGTTTCTATTTTTGATAATCGATTATCGTTCCAACGCCCAATTTCAACCGGCGCAGAGGGATTTTCAATATTATAGATCACCAGCCCTCGATAGAAGTCAAGAACGTACACGCGTTTCCCGGTTACATCCATCGCTTCAGGAAATCGCAGGCCACCAATATACCCGAGGGGTACCGCTTTGGTTGACGAGGTAACATCGATGATTTGGACCCCGCCATATCCGGCCACAGTATATAACGTCGACCCGATCAACCTCATGTCCCAAGCTTCAATAGTTGAATCCGTTTCTTCTTTTTCATGCTGTGGTGTTTTTGGGTCCGTGAAATCAATTGACGAATAATAGCCATGGTCAATAACATATCCGCGTTTTGGCCCCATAGCCGCCGCATCCGTTTCATCGACCGAATCCCACTGGCCGGTGACTACTGGACGTGAGGGATCAGCCAAGGAAGCGGCCCGGATTTTTGCAATTGACAAAATTACCATCCCGCCAGAAGAGACGGCAACTTTTTCAGGCCGATCTATCGGCAACGTATAGACAATTTTTGGATTCTTAACTTTCGCTTGAGAGGATTGCGTAGTCTGTGCTACTGAATCTGCTGAACCATTATTCGTGTTTCGAAAAATCGGATTTCCATCTTTCCCGAAAAAAATAAACCCGGCCAAGCCGCCGAGGACGACGGTCGCAAGAATAATACTTAACCACCTTAAATGTTTCAACATACTGCGGTAGTATACCATGCCGTTGACAGTGGGTTATAGGCTTGCTACTGTACCGCGTTCCCTCGCACCTTTCGCCCGGCCACCATACCGACAATACGTCAATCAACGGAGGAATGACGATGAAGATATTCTGCCTGGTCTCGTCCGGACTGCCATTATCCGACGAGATGTGCGATCTGCTCCACGCCAGCGCGCGGACGATGGTCCATAAGGACCAACCGAAGCTCCGCATCCGCGGCAGCAATTTCGAAGGCCTCGTCATCTCGACTGGCCAGAACGCTTCGCTTGGCACGGTCGCCGGCGCGGTCTTCGAAGCAACGCTCGAGTCGAACGTCTTCGTCACCAAGGTGAAGTTCATCGTCCGGACGGCCGATCTCGAAGGACTTGAGCAAGGCCAGTGGCTCGACGTCGGCGAATTCGGCGATCGGCCCGAACCGTCGCTCAACTGAACCGGCCTCGCCACGATTGACAAGTTCGTTATTTTCGCTAGACTTTCAGCATCGATTTGTCGTTCGGCGTCACGTCATTAGCCAGGAGGCGCACATGATCTGTCGGGGTTGCAAATACAACTACCCGGACGAGGATGGGCTCATTAGCATCAGCAAAGAAGCGGGCGTCGTCGACTGCGAAACGAAAGAGCCGATCGAACTGGCTTGCTTCATCTGCATTGAAGGAGCGTCGAACAACGCTCAGCCGGCCGACTCGGCCGCCCAGACCGCTGCCTAAGATTCATTTCTGACGGCAGCTTTTTTATATCTAACACGCCGCGTCAAGGGGGGGGTCGGGGAAGTTAGCAACGAACCCCTAGAACCGACGGCCGAACAGTGCAGTAACGGTTTTTGAGGTCCCGTCAATCCGTACCTTACAGGTCGAACCATAGTTCATCGTACACCCGACCCAAGAATTGGCCAGCATCCCAGGATTTGGAGTCTCAAACAGCACCACGGTAACCCCCTGTTTGAAGTTCATACTGCAGGTTGTTCCGCAGTTGATGCCGGTGGGATTGGAGGTAACCACGCCCGTACCACTCCCTGCCTTCAGTACGGTTAACGCGTTGCGGAAGGTGGCGGTCACGGAAGCGGGGGTAGTCATGGACAGGGCACAGTTCGAGTTCGAACCCGCCGAAGCGCACGCGCCGGACCAACCGGCGAACACGTACCCAGCGGGAGCGTTCGCCACGAAGGTCAGCGTCCCGTTGTAGTTAACGGTCTTGGTGCACCCTCGACCGGTGCAGGTGGATACTCCACCCGGGTCCACGTACACGGTGAGCGAACCGCCACCGCCCACGATGGAAACGCTCGCGTTCACGGTGAACGTCGCAGTGACGTTCTTCGCTTCCGACATCAATACCGTACAACTTGTGTTCGTCCCGGTGCAAGCGCCGCCCCAGCCGCCGAACTTGACCCCCGCAAGCGGGGTGGCGGTAAGATTCACGGAGGTGTCAGTCGGGAATATCGCCTCACAGGTCGCACCGCAAATGATACCCGCCGGATCAGAAACGACCGTACCACCGGCTCCCGCCCGGACCGTCAGCTTCACCTCCACCGGTCGAAAGGTTGCGCCGAGCGTCCGATAGCCGTCCATGGTGACAGTGCAAGGTTCGATGCCGCTGCAAGCCCCGGTCCACCCGTCGAAGAAGTATCCCGGTTGCGCCCAGGCCGTGAGGGTGCGCACCGCGCCGTGGACATAGTTCATCGAACAGTACGTACCGCACAGGATCCACGGATCCTCCGCAAGAATGGTTCCGTTTGGGGAGGGCGTAACATCCAATCGTTCAACGGCTCCCGTATTCAGCGATACCGTTCGAGGCCCGTTCAGGAGAAGCTCGCAAGCGTTGAGCGTGCCGGTGAACCGGCACTCCCCGTTGAACATGCCATACTGTAACGGCGCGTTGAGCGTCCAAAGGTATAGTTCCTTACCCTTGGTGTAGTTGAACGTACACGAACCCGGTCCGGTGCAGTTGTCGGATTGTTGCATGGGCACATCGATGCGGATAGTCGCCCCCGTTGGAACCACGACGGTCAGGGGGTAGGTGCCCCCACCGAAGGTGAGTTCTCCGGTCGCAGTAACATCCAGATCACGGTCGGTAATTACCGTGCAACGGTCCACCGTCCGCGCGAACGCGCAGGCCCCGGACCACGATTTGAAGATGTATGAGGTGTTCACGCCGGAGCCAGAGAGCGTCACCGTGGTCGAGGGGTCAAAGAGTCCATCGCACGACGGGGGGCAACTCAAACCAGCGGGAGAGCTCGTGACCTGGACTCCAGTTTGTGAGCTCACCCGGATGTGTCGTTTGTTCTTGGTGTAGTTGGCTGTAACCGTACGATCCCCGGTTAAGTTGATGTTACAGTCTACCGTGCCAGAGCAATCCCCGGACCACCCCGTGAACGTGGAGTCGAGCCGCGGCGCGGCGTGGAGCGTGACCGGGGCGCCCTCGGTGAAGGTAGCGCTGCACCCCTCACAGTTCACCGCTCCGCTGGTATCCGTCACGGTACCACCGCCCATACCGCCGCTGGCCACCGCAAGGTCATGGACCGGGGTGAACAATGCCGTGACCAATTTCGCGGCATCCACCACCACCGTGCAGTCCTCCGTCCCCGTGCAATTCCCGGTCCAACCACCGAATATGTACCCCTCCGCTGCGCGCGGTGCGAACTCCACAGTAGTACCCTCGGGGATCGCAGCGCTACAAGCTATCCCGCAATCAATGCCGCCGATATCGGCGATGACCGAACCGCCGACCGGATTCGCGACAGAGACCGACAGCGCGTGCGTCGGCAGCAACTCGAACGTTGCGGCAACTGTTACGTCAGCTACGACTGTGAGCGGACATATGTCAGGATCTGCGCACGTAGCCCCGGACCAGGCGGAAAGTCGGTGCCCCGCATCCGGCTGAGCGACAAGAGCAACCTCCATCCCATCCACCACATCCATTGAGCATTGAGAACCGCAGTCTACCCCGGCGGGTAGGCTCACCACACGGCCGCCAGTTCCAACTGTCATAGAAACAGTGCGGAGCGGGAGGAACGTCGCCGTCACCGATGCCGGAGCGTTCAGAACAAAACCACAACCAGCAACTCCGACGCAAGCCCCACCCCAACTATCGAACACCCACCGGAATGCCAGGGAGGGGGTTAATGCAATGGTCGTTCCGACATCGAAGGGCGCGGAACATGTCGTTCCACAGTCGATGCCGGTCGGAAAGCTCGTTATCGTACCCGAGCCATTTCTGATCACTGTCAGGATCGGCCCGAACTCTGCGCCGATGGCGTGCGGTTGGCTCATGGTGACGGAACAAGCACCGCTCCCGGTGCAATCCCCGGCCCACCGCCGGAACGCCCAACCAGCCGACGGCGTCGGCGTAAGCGTCACGACCGTGTTGAGCGGGAATGGAGCGGTGCAGGTACCGCTACTGCAAACAATGCCAGCCGGAGCACTAGTAACATTCCCACTTCCGATCGCCACGGCCACGGTCAGAACGGGCTGGAAGGTTGCGGTCACAGTCGTGTCACCGGTCAGAGGAAAGCCACAGGCACCTGTGCCGATACACGCACCGCCCCAGCCCGCAAAGATGAACCCCGGGTCAGGGGTAGCGGTGAGTGCGATCGAGGTCCCGTCTGGGAAATCGGCTATGCAGGTTGCGCCGCAGGTGATCCCACTGGGAGCGCTCGTAACGGATCCACCGGCGGTGCGTTGGACCGTCAGGGTGAAGAGCTCGAGGAAGATTGCGCCGGCCGCCCGAGGTTGATCCATGGTGACCGTGCAGGGACCGGTTCCCGAGCACGCGCCGGACCACCCTCCGAACACGAAGTCGGCACTGGGAGTCGACGTGAGGGTTACGCTCGATTGGTACGGAACGCTCATCGAGCAGGTTGTGCCGCAGTCGATTCCGGACGGCGTGCTCGTGACGATGCCGCTGCCGATGGTGGATATTGTCAGCACGGGACGGAAGGATGCCGTCACCGCACGGTCCGCACCCATCGTAACTTCGCAGGAACCAGTTCCAATGCAGTCACCGGACCACCCTCCGAACACGTACCCGGCGTCCGGCGTCGCAGTTACCATAACGGCACTTCCACTTGTAAACGGGTACGTACACGCAGCGTTAGCGCCACAGGAGATACCAGCCGGCGCACTCACCGCACCACCCCCACCCACGGTGGTTACCGTGAGCCACGGCCCGAACCGCGCGGCCACGGCGTGGGGAGCTGAGGCTGTTAGTGTGCACGTGCCGGTGCCCGTGCAGTCCCCTGACCAGCCTTGAAAAATATATCCGGAATCCGGCGTCGCTGTCAGAGTATACGAACTCCCAAGCGGGAAGTACGTCGTGCAGGCTAAACCACAGGAAATTCCGAGCGGTACGCTCGTGATGGTACCTGGTCCGGTTCGGGTCACTACTGTAGCCGGATCGAACGTCGCGGTGACGGCCCGGTCTTGAGACATGGTGATGTTGCAGCTGCTACTGCCGGAGCAATCACCCGACCATCGACCGAATGCGTACGACGTTCCGGCTGACGGGGTAACGGTTACGGCGGTATTATCGAGGAAAATAAACGTGCACGTTCCTCCACTACAGATTCCGCCTCCGGGAGAAAAGGTAACTGAACCCGAGCCCTCTATTGTCAGCGACAATGTTCGTAATCGTACAAATGTAGCGCTAACGGAGCGATTGGTATTCATAAATACGAAACAGCCGCCGTTCCCGCTACAACTGCCCCCCCAAGCGGATAATCCCCAACCGGGATCCGGCGTGGCCGTTAGCGCAATACTCGTTCCGGCGAGATAGGAGGCGTTACAGGTCGGACTGCAGGAAATTCCACCCGGGTTCGAGGTCACAAGCCCGTTCCCGATCCGCGATACGGAGAGCGTGTAGTACGTGGGTGGTGGGGGGCCACCGCCTCCACCTGATGATCCGCCCCCTCCGCCGCAGTAGGGGCCATCATCCGTCCCAGTTACCCCCGTCACCTTCTGGACCCGCGCGGACGCACAATTTTTATCAGTCCCGAGTCCTAAAAGTACCAGCGTCCCGGCAAATATAACGGCAATAAGAACGGCGCTAGGCCGGCGCCGGAGTGAAAAATTTTTTAGGTGAAGACGAGTACGGGTGACCATAGTCTAGGCCTTGATCCCTCCTTCTCTTACGACCCTACACCACAACGTTCCTGTTTGTCAATTGACGGCCGCTTTTTTATTTCAACACTAATGAGTTGTCACGGCGTAACCTGGAAAGGAAAGGTTAATGTTCGCTCAACATCCCAATCGCAGCCCCCTCCCATATCCGGACATGACGTGTCAAATGGCCCGGTCGCAACAACTCGGACATGATATTCACCATTCTTGGTACTGGTAGTAAGTGCCGAGGAATACGCCCCGCCAGTTCCCTCGTATGGAAGCGTAACCGTCTCTACAAGGTTATCGTTTGCATCGTAGATTTCCGCTTGAACATTCGTGGAAGTGTAGAATCCCGAATCAATAATATCGAAAACTGGGTCGCCCGCACCAGATCGTTCACCGAGGTAGATTCGAAGTGGAACGCTTTGACCTTGGGTGTACTCACTCGACTGAGTCAATAATTCCATACCTCGTCGGCTCTCAAATAATCCTTCAACGGTGAGTGTATCTGGAACTGGGGTAATTGGGTCAAGCGTAACACTCAATGACCATTGACTGTCTGGGTTTCCCAGCGGAGTAGCGTACGTCGTCAGGTCGATATCTTCGTCGTAATCGTAATCTGTATAGCTATCGACATTGGCCGGAGTGATGACCGTGCTGTCCGGAGCCGTTAGCGTTGAATGTAGAATGCTACCGTCATGCGTAGTTGTGCCGACAGTCCAAAAATTCCACTTTAGACTTTTAACAAGCTGGCCGATGCCTGCGGTAATTGCCTTGAACGGTACCCGAAATATTGCATTTACAGTTTCGCCTGGAAGAACATTAAAGAGATAGACCTTAGTCGTCCCTACATATGATTCATGTTTGACTGGCGGGGGCAGCGCGGTTATTCGCTTAAAGGTTGGCGTTTCAGTAATTGAATTGTAATCTCTGTAGAGAAGCTCAACGATCTTATCTTGAACCTCGGGGACGTCATAATACCCTTTTAGCCCCGCCATCGTTGCATGCGCTACTCCTGCAGCTGCAAAAAACGGCACGTTTGGAATGGGCATATTCCGTATTGGCACGACGCTATCGCCCTCACGAACAAGCACCGTCCAGGACGACCGAAGCGAGGGAGTATTTTTCCCGAGCTTCGCGAAGGCCGTAGATTTTGTCCCACCGATGATTGCCGGATACGTGCCTTTAAATGTGGCATTGTAATCTTGGACGTTCGCATTAAGATCCTGAATGAAATTCGAGATTGGCCATAGATCGCGTCTCCCTCCGTCGCCGAAAGGTTCATCTGCACCCAGGAAGGCCGGGCCTAAGATTGGCGCGAGTTGGTTATAGGCGATCGGGCTTCCGTAATTCGGTGTTCCAAGCATGATGAACCGAGCGACATCCTGGCGTGTATTGTAGAAAGACGATTGGATATAGCTCCGGGTGATGGTTCCGCCCATGCTATGGGCGACAATATTCACTTTCCCGTTAGTGCCCAACTGCGACTTAACCCAGTCTAACGCCTGCATCAATTCTCCTCGAGTCGTTGAAATGTGTGACCCGTTGTTTGTATATCCTTTTCTCCCTAGGGCTTGTCCGATGGTATAGACGGTGAACCCGTAGTCTTGAAGCTTACGTTTCAGTCCCGTAAAGTTGTTAGCTTCTTTATCGGTATAGATACTATCGTCCGAGTAAATTCCATGAAGGAGCAATACGGGATAGGGCTGAAAGACCGCGCGCACATTCGTATCCCCAAGAATCGTTATTGAACAGCTGGGATTAGTGCCAATACATGATTGTTCCCAATGATCAAAATAGAATCCGGGCTTTGGTTGAACCATGAGGGTGACAACATTACCATAGGCGTATGTTCCCGAACATGAAATAAAAAGGGGCGCCATACAAACAATCGACCCGGTATTCGGAATGACATAACCGGTGGCACCGTAGATAGCCGTTCCATTTCCCGCTATGGTTGCAGTCAGCGTATATGACAGCGGCGTAAACGCCGCGGTGACCGTCTTTGGCCCATTAACAATGATTGTGCAACTCGGATTAGTACCACTGCAGTCGCCGCTCCACGATCCAAACGCATGCCCTGTCCCTGGATTGGCGGTGAGCGTTAAGTTGGTACCCTCCGTTACTAAAACACCGCAATTCCCGCATGTCACCCCCGTCGATCCGAAAGTTACGGTTCCGCTTCCGCTGACATTCGACGTCACAAGATACTTAGTTTTGAAATTGGTCGTAACATTCCGAGCATAATTCATGGTGACATAACAAATTGCGCCGCTGACGCTGTCACATCCAGTCCATGAGTTAAACGCTGATTGAGAGTCAGCCGTGGCTGTGAGCGTCACGGCCGTGCCCGGATCGTAAAATCCCAAACAGGTTGAACCACAACTAATCCCGGCCGGTGAACTTGTTACCGTTCCGTTTCCCAAGCCCGACTTATCAATCCCCAGTCCATACCGCACGGGTCCGCCGCCTCCGCTGCTGTAATCGAAAATCGCGCCGACGTTGGCGTTTCCGGTCATTGCAAGCGTGCAGGTTGTACCGGCACCGCTACAATTCCCCGACCACCCCGCAAAATACCCTGACGTCACGACCGCGCTCAGTTGCACCTGAGTTCCGGAAACATAAACGAAGCAATTGCTCCCGCAACTCGTACCGGCCGGAGCAACCGTTACATATCCACCCGCCGAGGCGTTATTGATATAGATCTGAACGGAAAGCGAGTAGTTTGGCGGGGGTGGAGGCGGAGGTGGGGGGCCACCGCCTCCGCCCGATGATCCGCCACCACCGCAATATTCTTGATCTGGTCCGGTGGTCGATTGTTTTTGGACCCTGGCCGAAGCGCAACCCTGATCAGTTCCCAATCCTAAAACCACTATCGCCCCGGCAAGAAAAACGGCAACAAAAACCATGCTGAGCTGATGCCGGTGAGATAGGTTATTAGGATGGAGACGCATGGCGGTTACCGTAGTATACGGACTTGATCCCTCCTTCTCTTACGACCATACACCTCATGGCCTCGAGCTGTCAATTGACACTTTTCGCCTGTTTCGGTAGGGTCCTGAAGTTCTTGGAGTTCCCCTTCCACCCGCCAGGAGGCAACCAATGATCGTCGATCCTTCAAAGATGCCGGACAATCTGAAACCGTTTTGGCATGGCGATCACGGCACCGTTTCGATCTACGGTCAGCCGCACCAATTTCTGATTCTGTCCCGTCGTCTCGAACCGGCCCCGCGATATTTCGTCGCCTACGATCATCGGCTCTGTCTCTTGCCGATCATCTCCGACGAAGTGCCACCCGAATGGCAGCCACCGATCATCGCTCATGAGATTTACGAGCGCGATTTCCTCGGCCGTCGGCCGCACCGCTGCAGTCGCGCCTTCGAACATGAACTTTCTCATGTTCCGGCCGATCGACTTGCGGCGTACCTCCAGTTCCGAGTCATCAGCCTTGAGCAGTTGATGAACTTCGTCACTGGCGCCACCAGCGGCGTTGCCTATACCGACGAACAGCGGTCGATGATCGCCGAAACGCTCTGCTACGCCCGCTGGCTCAAACAGAAACTCGCCGCCCCGGCGCTCCGAGCGACCACCTAGGAATCTATTCCGGGTGGTTTTTTATTTTCAAAAATCCACAGCCACCCGGCCGGGCCGGGTGGCTGATGAAATTCTGATCGAACTGTAGGTTAGTACACCGGCCCAGAATTCTTAGTTGGCGTCGAAGTATTGGTATTCGTCGTTGTCGTCGAGGTTCCGGTCAGGGCTTTCTTCATTGCCCCGGCGCTCGAGTAGAAATTCAGGTCGATCGTTGAATTGAGACCGGGAGTCATCATCACGGTGCAGGTGTAGTTGTTCGCGGAAACAGTACAACCACCATCGCCGCCCCACCCCCAGGCCACCCCTCCGTTAGCGGGATTTGCAGTCAGAACAACATTTCCTCGTTCAAGATACGCCATGATGCATGTACCCTCAGCAACGCAGGTAGTAGTGGCCGGGTTTCCAGTCGGTGAAATAGTGGCCGAGCCCAAGCCCGCGCCGTGGACATTCAGGACGAGGTGCGGGAGGAAGTACAAATCAACATTCAACACTCCACCTTCGGTGAAGGTCAAGGTGCAAGTGCTACCCGAGCCATGACAGGAATTCTCCCAGTGCAACGTACTACCCGGATCAGGAACAGCTGTCATGGTTACATTTGTCGGGACCGCAATATTGAGCTTATAGGTGCAGGTCCGATCGTTGATATCGGTGGTACACGGAACGCCGGGTACCATATCAACCGTGGCCGTACCGCCGTTACCGAAGCTTGGATCTTTGTGAACTATCAGGTTCAACGTGGCTTGTGGCGAGTACCGTGCGCCGACGGAACGGTTTCCATCTAACGTAACGGTGCAAGTCGATGTCGGAGGATTACAGACCGTTCCGTCCCCCTCCCAATCCACCAGGAAAGAGTTGGCGTTCGGGTGGGCGGTCAGGGTCACGACTGTGCCCCGCGGGAAAATGTAGAAACAGCCAAGGTATCCAAAGAAGTTAGAATTATTACAGTTGATGCCGTCCGGTAGACTCGTAACCGTCCCCGGCGAAGGTGAGTTATTTGAAGGCAGGTACACCGTTAACGATTGCCAGGCTACATTATCACCGAACCACACATCAACCATCTTTGGTCCATCCATTGACAGGGAACAAGGGTTATTACCGGTTGCTGGCGGGCAAGCTCCGCTCCAAGTATAAAAGATTTTACCTGAATCTGCTGAAGCCGTTAGAATGACATTGGTGCCAGACGTATAGATCGCAGTACAAACCGTGCCGCAAGAAATACCACCGACATTGGATGTTACCGTTCCCGGACCATGAACGACTACGACTAAATTGACATCGTAGTTAGCCGTCACGAAAGTGGAGTAGTTATCAACCAATGGTATTGAGCATGCCCCACTGCCCGTGCAGGGCCCGGACCAACCGGCAAAGGTGTGGCTTGAAGTCGAGGTTGCGCTTAAGGTAACCGTGGTGCCATAGGTAAATGATGCAGAGCAGGTACCTGGGCAGTTTATTCCAGGGACATTTGTCGAGATAACAGAACCACCAGCCGGTGCAATGACCGTTAGCCACATTGGGCCGGGAGTAAAGTTCCCTGGCGGAGGAGTGTATTCTTCATTCCCTTGGGCTTCTTTCCGAATCGATGCTTGGGCGTGGCTCTCAGTTATGGTCAAGCCAACAATGGCAACGACCCCAAAGAGCAAGCCGGCGGCTACTGCCCCAATCATCATTCGTCCCGGCCGCATATGAAACTTCAGCCTACGTAGAGTGGTCATAATAATCTACATTCCTAAATTGTTAAACTGTATTTTGACGCTACTCCTACCTTTTCTGGTTGTCAATTGACCACCTAAGAAAATCTCTCGGGTGGTTTTTTTATTTGCCCAGCACCACTTTTTCTTTTTACAATAGTGGTGCTGGGTGTATCCGACCAGACCCATCGGGCAAGTTTGGTATTACCAGTTTGGAGAAGATAACTGATGGCCACGATCAATGCCGTCCCAAAAAAGCTGATAGAGATCCATTGGGAAAACGTTCGGTCCGGGTACAGACTGCTCAACAGCGTCCAGATCGGCTGATGGAAAAGATAGATCGGGTAGGTTATTGGTGCCAACCACATGAATACTCGGGGCACGCGTCGAACATATCGGCTACATTCAACCAAGGCATAATACAGCGGGATGAGCGTCGCCCCGATCAGTCCATTATACAGCAGTAGACGCTGGGGTGACAAAGAGAGCGGGTCGGAAATAGTATATAAAAAGAAGGGCATAAAAATGAACCACATCACCCCGAGGGTCACGACGGTCAGACCGCGGAATGAGCCGCGCTTGGGACGGGCCGCCGCCATCATCCCGGCCACAAAAATCGGAAAATAATTCAACACGGCATCATCGAAGAATATATTTCTTTCCGGGATCAGCATTTTCAGCCCAAAGATCGTCAGGTACACCCCGGCCGCGACGAGCAGGAACCGCCGCGGCCGATGCAACAGCCTTTTTGTTAGGCTGAAAAAAATGTAGAAGAGGAATAATAAACCGACGAAGTAGAGGGTCTGAAACAGTCCGTCAAACATCTTCGGAAAAACCATTTGCAGGCCGAGCAGGTGTTTGATGACCGTCGGCAGACTGGGCTGATTATTGTAGATGATGAATTGGAAGGCGAATACAGCCAACCAATACAGCGGTATAATCCGAATAAAGCGGTTTTTCCAAAATGCACTGAAGGAATCGGCCCGCTTCGACTGCGTCAATTTGTAGGCCGAAAAAAAGATGAACCCACCGACACTGAAAAACACTAAAAATACATGCCAAGCTTTCACGTAGGGCAGATAATAGTGGGTGTAGCTGACGTGGTGGAGGTAGAGCACGACCGCCGCGAAAAGGACGTTGAGGAAATCGACAAGTGGTTCGCGTTGCGGTTGGGTTTGAGTTGGCATTACCGAGAGTATAACATTGGGCTGGCCAAGCTGAAACATCCGCGTCGACCTGGTCGATTGGTTGACATGAAAAATTACCGCTGAAGAATAACCAGCGCGTTCGGCACCGTGCGCCCCGGGCCGGCGTAGTGGCGTCCGTCGTTGTATAACGCGGTCGATCCCCCGCCATCAAGATTGAGGGCGTAATCGAAACCCATTGTCATCGCCACCTCGGCCGCGTCCGGCAACGTCGCTGACCGCACCGTGATGAGGTAGATGAAAAATCCTTTCCAGCCCAGCATCGCCCGCGTGGCGCGAACATTTCGTTGCGAATAATCCATCGCCTCATCAAATAACACATTCTGCCCCGCCTCCACCATCGCCGGGCCGTTCGTCAGGGCCGCCTGAACGGTAAAAGCGTACCGCGCTTCGAATTCGGTAAGTGTGTCAAACAGGCTTCCGGCCGGCAAATAGAGCGGCGTATTTTTCGAATCGAACAACACCATCGGCTCAACGGTGTATTTCACCCGCTCCTGGTTGATCATCGTCCGCGTCCAAGAATTAAACACCGGGTAGACGTATGAATTCAAACCGGCGTTGCAACCCACACCGTCATCGCAGAAATACGTCCCCTGCATCGCCGCCACCGCGTTCCGGCGGCGGGCGAAATCTCGAATGCTCAAGGTGGCGCAGTTGGCGGTGCAGTCACCCGCGTCAGCAGTATCAGTCATAATCTGCCAGTTTATATTCCGGCGGTCGAGAATCAGTTGGTTGGTAGAAAACGTTCCGCGGCTCGTCGCGACCCGGATACTTTTTACGGTTGTCACCTGCGACGGAACAACCGGACCAAGCAGTGACGCGGCCGCGACTGGAATCCGTCGTAGCTCGGCCTGAGAGGTTTGAAAACCGAACCGCAATAAACTATCAACTGGGTGAACGCCGTCATCAAGCGCCTTCCGTTTCAACGTCCGCGGCGAAACATACCACAACTTTCCCCGCGCGCTCATGTCCATCAGAAAATACCCGCCGAGACGTTTCCGGAGTTTCGCGCTACCGCGGAAGGTATCGATCGAGGTGGGGATTTTTGCGATATCCTGGCCGCTGACTCTGACCGCGATGACGACGATGCTCGCGTACGCATCGACACTGGCGCCGAGAAAGTACCGTTCGCGCGTTTTCGGATGAACATACCAGGCATCACCCACGCGCGGGACATCAATCAGAATCCGTCCGACCAGGCGCTCGGCAGTGGTCGCCGCCGTAACTGTGTCGGCAACGACAAAGCTCCCCATCGTGATGGCAGTAACGAGAAATATCAAAAATAGACGCATGGAAAAGACAGTATAGCATAGGGGAAATATTGACGAGAACACCCTGATTACGTATACTCCTCACGTTCTGGAACATTCGTTCCCATCAAGCCCTGTTGATTCCCAGGTAGCTCCCACCTACGTCCTGCTGGACTTCGGCGGGCAGGCAGCGGTAGAGTCCCCACACCAAAAAACATTCTTTCAATAAAGGACATTCTTGATTCCGGGGTAGCTCAGTGGTAGAGCAGGTGACTGTTAATCACTTGGTCGCAGGTTCGAATCCTGTCCCCGGAGCCAAGAGTGTCTTTAATTTCTTATAGCTGTCTTTTTGGTGTGGGGATTAAGGCGATGGTCGTCGGTTCCCCCGGATCATAGTCCGGGGCGACCCTGGGAGTAAAAAAGACCGACGCACGGATGTGGCGTTTTTGATATTTTGATATACTATCCAAGTGCAGTATAAAGTAATCATTTTTGATTTAGACGGTACAGCCATCCCAAATACTCCGAATGGCATGCCGTCGAAGCAATTAATTCAGGTTATCAATAAGGCACAGAGCTCATTAAAACTTTGCGCTGCAACAGGGCGTTCGATAACGAATGCGGCTGCAATAATTGATTGCCTCAAATTGGTTGACCCCTGCATCATTTCTGGCGGTACTCAAATTGTTCATCCTGCATCAAGGGAAATACTGTGGGAAAAGAAGATTGCAAAAACAGACGTTACTAAGGTACTCGATGTTTGTTCGCCCTATTCTTACGAACTACTGTTTCGAGATGAACTTCTGGGTCAAGGAAAACCAGCAAAAGAAAGAACAGCGAATGACTCCATAAACGTGATCTATGTCATGAAAGTGACTCCGGGGCACGCAGAGGCAATCGTAGAGGGATTAGCAGATATCGACGGTATCGCTGTAAGTAGAGCGCCCTCCTGGACAGGAAAATACATAGACCTCCATATTACGAATAGCCAGGGGACCAAAGAGCACGCCATCGAAGTTTTACTCGACATGCTGCACCTCTCCAAAGAACAATCGATTGGAGTGGGTGACGGGGACAATGATGTCCACCTCTTCAAGTCGGTGGGCTTGCGTATCGCGATGGCCGATGCAACTGAGAGACTGAAGAGTGAAGCTGACAAAATCGTTCCATCGGTTGATGAGGATGGACTAGCTCAAGTTATAGAGGAATATTCGTGAACGAAACGGAACGTGTCAGTAACCTCCTTGCTTTTTGATGACTGTAGCGAACAACTCTTTTTTGATAGACAAGATCGCTAAATTTCCTCGAATCCCTTAAAAGGGTCGGTTCTAGACCGGAGTGGTGAGCCATCAGAGTTATAACACAATACATGTTGCGGTCGACTGCCTGCCCTGTATACGTCCCGCCTGCTGTCGGGATAAACTCCGCGTTATGCGGGGTTAAGCGATTGGGTTCGCCAGGTCATTCGACCTGGCGTCCAGTCGAATGACTGGACGAATCCTGTCCCCGGAGCGGTAAGGCTTTTGGCTATTAAATGAATATAGTAGCAAGATCCCGATTGTTTGTATTGGTTCGAGTCCGGTTGCTATCCACGAAATTTCCAAAATAGGGCAACCCGGCAACGAGATTCGAACCGTGATATACTGACTTTATGTCCAATAATATCTTTCCAAAGAAACTAAATGTCGGTGATGAAATTAGAGTCGTTGCACCGGCGAAGGGCTTCAAACCCTCTTTTACGGAGGAGAAAAAAACCAAGGCGATTGAGAGACTTGCGGCTATTGGCTTAAAGGTCAGTTTTGGTAAACATGTTAATGAAGTAGATGAATTCGAGTCGACCACGGTTGAGCATCGACTTAAAGATTTGCACGACGCTTTCTCTGATAAAAAGATTAAAGCAATCCTAACTGTCTTAGGTGGCACCACCTCAAATCAGCTTTTGAGATACCTGGATTATCAATGCATTAAAAATAATCCAAAAATCCTCTGTGGCTTGTCGGACATCACATCCCTGGCCAACGCGATTCATACCAAAACAGGTTTAGTAACATATTCAGGACCACATTTCACCCTCTTTGGAGAAGAGAAGCAGGTTGATTATACAATAGAGTACTTTAGAAAATGCCTATTCACTGATGAGGCAATGGAATTACGTCCTTCCAAGCAGTTCTGTAATAAAAAAGGGGACGACGAGGAGATCATGAATGAAGGTTATTGGGCGATTAACAAAGGATCGGCTGAAGGAAGGATTGTGGGTGGCAACTTAGTCACTTTGAATTTGCTACAAGGGAGCGAGTATATGCCCGATCTTTCGAATGCAGTCCTTTTTCTGGAAGATAACGATAAAGAGAGTATTCGGGCAGTGGAAAATCATTTGCAATCCCTTATCAACCAACCAAACTTTGGTAAAGTGAAAGGCATCGTTTTCGGCAGATTCCAATTCGGAACTAGCATGACCAGGGCATTGCTGACCAAAATCGTTCAGACGAAGAAAGAGCTGGAGAAGGTTCCTGTTATTGCAAACGTCGATTTCGGTCATACCACGCCAATGATCACTTTTCCTATTGGCGGGATGGTCAAGATCAGTGCCGGAGATGGCGCCGTTAAAATTGAAATAGTCAAACATTAAGGAAAGCCTTTAGAAGGTCGAACTTGAGACACACGAATGAGACATCCTAAGTCGTGTCTCATTTGTCTCACTTTATCCCCGAAAATTGTCAGAGTACGCCAAAACCCGCTGGAACCCTTCAAAGGCTCCAAATCCAGACCGAAGTGGCGAGCCAACAAGCAAAGTTGCTGGGCGACCGACCCCTGTCCGGTTTGCTGACCGCTGACCCCATTAGAGGCGAAAGCTGATACCAGAAAAACGGATGTTGTATCCAGTATCCTGAAACATGTTTTCTGAGACCGCAAACCAGGCTCGCCCCTAGCGGGGCTGACTTGTTTTTTTCCTTTCTTTTTGAGATAATGCAGTCGACATTATGGCTGCATTAAATCCCATGACCAGAAAAAAGTACCCCATTCGGAATTTCATCCTGGTCACGTTAGTTGTTCTGGTAGTTATTTCGAACGCGACTTCCATCGTGACTGATTGGTGGTGGTTCTCCGAAGTCGGCTACACTCAAATTTTCGTTAAATCGCTGGTCGCAAAAATACTACTGACGGCGGGCGTAGCGGCCGTGGCGGCCGCTTGGTTGATCGCCAATTTCTCGGTGGCGACCCGCTCAACCGTTCCGTGGATGCTCACCCTGCCCGCATCGTTATTCGGCAAGCCGGTGAGTCTGGACGGTCGCCTGATCAGAAAGTTGACGGCGGCTATCTGTGTCGCGATTGCGCTCATTTTCGGGCTGGTGGCAGGGGCGAACTGGCAAGCAGTGCTGAATTTTTTCGCGCAGACAAGCTTCGGCGTAGCCGATCCGGTCTTCAATAAGGACATCAGCTTTTATGTATTCACGCTGCCTATCTGGCAAACCGGGCTGGGTCTGATCAAAGCGCTGATTGTGCTGACGTTCATCGGCTGCGTCTCGGTCTATGTCTTGCGTGGCATGCTGAACTTCTCCGGCCTTGCCGGTTCCGCCAATAGACCGGGACTGCGGTCGCTCAGGCGGTTGAGGCTAGAAGGGCGGGTAAAAACCCATCTCGGCGTCTTACTAGCGTTATTCATGGCCACGGTCGCGGCTGGAGCGTATCTGTCGCTCTTTCGGCTGCTCATGAACCAAGCTGGCCCGGTGGCCGGGGCCGCGTTCACGGACGTGACGGTTCGAATTCCCATGCTGTGGACCTCGGTCATCACCGCCGCCCTGGCGGCAGTCGCGGCCGCTGTCTGGGCGGCGCGGGGGAAGGCGTCGCCGCTGATCGCGGCTGTCGGATTGTATCTGGTCGTCGGTGTCGCGTCTGTGCTGGTTCCGCTGGCGGTCCAAAAACTCATGGTCGATCCGAACGAGCTGGTTAAGGAGACCCCATACATCAAGCGGAATATCGCCGCCACCCGTCAGGCCTACGCCCTGGACACAATCGAAGAGCGGGACATTTCGGGAGACAAACCGATTACCGCGACTGACATCGCGGCCAACGATCTGACGATCAAGAACGTCCGCTTGTGGGATCGGCAGCCGTTACTGTCGACTTTTTCGCAGATTCAAGAAATTCGCACCTACTACGAGTTCACCGAAGTTGATAATGACCGTTACACGATCGACGGGAAAATCCGCCAAATAATGTTGTCGCCGCGCGAGTTGGCGGCGGACAGTCTGCCGAACAAGAATTGGATCAACGAGCGGCTGACCTTCACGCATGGGTACGGCGTTGCAGCCGGCCCGGTCAATCAGGTTACGCCGGAAGGCTTACCCGTCTTGTTCGTCAAGGATATCCCCCCCAAGTCCGACGTCAAAGAGCTGGAGGTGGCGCGCCCAGAGATCTACTACGGCACGTTGGCGAACGACTATGTCGTCACAAACACGAAATCGCGCGAGTTCGACTATCCCAAGGGAGAGGAAAACGTGTACGCGACCTACGCGGGTCAAGGCGGCGTCAAGATCGACTCCTTCTTCAAGCGAGTGCTGTTCGCGCTACGCTTCCAATCGCTGAAACTTTTCCTGTCTAATGATGTGACCAGTGACAGTCGCATTCTCTACCACCGCCAGATTCGCGAACGGGTGGCGAAGATCGCGCCGTTCCTTACCTTTGACCGCGATCCGTACATCGTCATCGCCGACGGCAAGGTGTATTGGATTGCCGACGCCTACACGACGAGCGATCGCTACCCGTATGCCCAGCCGTCGCTGTTGAACGGACGGAGCATCAATTACATCCGGAACTCCGTCAAAGTGGTGGTTGACGCGTACGACGGTCGCGTTACCCTCTACCAGGCCGACGCGGTAGATCCGGTCATCAAGACGTACGCCAAGATCTACCCCAACGCTTTCCGTCCGCTATCCGAGATGCCGCCGAGCTTGGCCTCCCATCTGCGGTACCCGGAAGACATTTTTTCCTTGCAGACGACGATGTATTCGACCTACCATATGGACGATCCGCAGGTGTTCTACAACAAAGAGGACCAGTGGGAGATTCCGGCGATTCCGTCAGAGGGCGAGGGAGCGTCAGCTAGTTCCGTGTCCGGCATGTCGCCGCGGCACATGATCATGAAATTACCGGGCGAGAAAAAAGAAGAATTCATATTGATGTTGCCGTTCACACCGCGTGGCAAAGACAACCTATCCGCGTGGATGGTCGCCCGCAGTGATGGGCAAAACTACGGCCAGGTAGTAATCTACCGTTTTCCGAAAGACAAGTTGGTGTACGGGCCAAAGCAGATCATCGGCCGCATCAACCAGGATCCGGCCATCAGCCAACAGATCTCGCTCTGGGATCAAGGCGGGTCGCAGGTCATCCAGGGGCCGCTGCTAGTCATTCCGATTGAGGAATCCCTGCTGTACGTCCGGCCGCTTTACCTGAAAGCTGAAGCCGGAAAAATCCCTGAGTTGAAGCGGGTGATCGTGGCGTACGAAAACAGGATTGCCATGGAAGAAACATTGGAAATGGGACTGTCGAAACTATTCGGAGCGGCCGCCAAGCCGGCGGATCCGACTAAGCCGACGGTCCCCGCGCTATCGGCACCAACTAAGGACACACCAGAGCTGATGCGCCGGGCGAGTGAGGTTTATGAGGAGGCGCTACGCGCGCAACGGGAAGGAAACTGGGCCGCCTATGGCGACGCCATCAAGCGCTTGGGGGAAATTCTGAAGCAGTAGTTTAAGTGTATCGTTCGTCGCCAATAAACACATGGACGATCTCGATTTTCTCGCCCGGGCAATCCTATCAAATACCGGACTACATCCATGATGAACAAAATCACAAAATTTTTTGACCGGCTGGAAGACGCCGTCCGTCAGCGGCTAAGCCGCCACCCGATCGTCTACGCTTTCATCGCCGGGGTGGCGATCGTTCTGTTTTGGCGGGGAATTTGGACCCTGGCCGACCTGTTAGCGTTCATGACCCCGGCGGTATCGCTCATTGTCAGCATGGTCTTGATGCTGCTGACCGGAACTTTCATTTCTTTTTTCATCGGTGAACGGCTGATTTTTTCGGGATTGAAAAAAGAAAAGCGCATCGACCAAAAAACCGAGGAGGAATTACGCCAGGAGGAAGCCTCGCGCAACAAGATCTTGACGGAAATTCAGGAAATAAAAAAGGAAATCTTAACCATCAAAAATCTGGTGGAGAAAAACATCAAGTAGGGTTAGCCAAGAAACCTCAAAGCCCTTGTCAGGCTCTAAATCCAGACCGGAGTGGCGAGCCAACAGCGTTTCATTTGTGGTATGCACATGAGTTAAGGACGGATCGGGTCGGCGTGATATACTGCTATCTATGCGGATGTCGCCGCGAGACTATTACGAACAGCATCAGTGGCTCTATAACCTGCTCTGGTCGACCAGCGCCCTCCATTATGGTTTTTGGACGGCCGGAACAACGTCACTGGCCGCGGCCATTGAGAACGTCAACGTTGTGGTGGCAGAAAAACTTGACCTTGGCCGGGCCGATCACGTTCTCGATCTCGGCTCAGGGACCGGCGGCACCAGTATCGCGCTCGCTCGCGACGTTGGCTGTCGGGTGACTGGCATCACTATTTCACCACGTCAACTAGCCCAAGCCCGTCGTAACGCTCATCAAGCCGGGGTAGCCGACCGCGTCGACTTCATCCTCGGTAATTTCGAATTCCCCCTGACTCTGCCGTCGTCGTCATTTTCCGCCGTGGTCGCGATTGAAGGCTTTTGTTATGCCCACGACAAATTTCAGATGCTCAAAAATCTCCGGCCGTTATTATCCGCCGGTGCGAGAGTCGTTATCGTCGATGGTTTTCTGGCCACCACAACGCTCACATCAGACCAGCAACGGCTCTACAATCTCTGTCGGCGGGGATGGCAGGTCCCTTCGCTGATCACCATGAATGAACTCCAAACAATGATGACCGCGGCTGGATTCAGGGATATTCAGTCAGCCGATCATACGACAGAAATTTTACCCTCCAGCCGGAGAATCAACCGTCTCGGGAAATTCATTGTCGGTCCAGCCTGGCTGCTCGCCCGCCTGAAAGTCGTCTCCCCCCTGCTGTATGATAACGCGCGGTGCATGATTGCCCAGGCAAAAATGTTTGACCGAATTGCGCAATACCGGATCGTGACTGCCGTTTGTTAAAAACACTTCCTCCTTAAAAACAATACCACCGCCCAGATTGTTATACCGAGACGGTGGTTTGTTTTCTACACGACGAACCAAGTGCTTTCTTTAGTAGAGCTGGTTGATGCCGTTGATGTCGCCGGTATTGAGGGTCTGCTTCAGGATTTCACCGAACCCGGCGTAAGCGTACATCGTTTCCTGGACGCAGTTCGTGCCCGGGTGGCCCATCCCGACCGCGTGGCCGATTTCATGCGTGCCAATATTGTCGAAGTCCATTTTGCCGGCCGCACCGGAGGTCGACCAATCGAAATCAGAATCATCATACACTTGATCCCATTCGACCAGTTCGCGTCCGCTGACCGGACCGCCCCAAATTCCCCAGACGGAAGTGACTGCAATGATACTGGACGATCCGCTGATGCTCGCGAAGTATACTTCGTTAGCATCGTTCAGCGTTCCGGCATCGACAGATAAGTCAGCGTTCGTTGTTGAACCAGCGCCCATGATATTATATCCGGCGCCGTTACCGACTGTGCCGTCGGCTGCGTCTTCCCATTTCGCAATCCCGTTCGTTTCAAGATTAAAGACCGTCGCGCCGTTGAGGCTGCGCGTATTCGCCGTATTCATGACCCACGGTTCGGGCGTTCCTTTCCACTTCGCGCCGCTGGCTAGATACGAGTAACACGCCGCCGGACCGCCCTTCCGCGCGTTGGATTTAATTGGCTCAGATCGGTGAATGAAGGCGTATCCCTCAACCATTTTTCCGCTCTGTGGATCCTTCTTCGAACCTAGATAAAAGACGTCGTTCTCAACCTGAACCGCTCCATCCGGGAGTTTCCAGGTTGGCTGGCCTTTTGACGTGGCGATCATTGGCGCCGCGCCCAATAACAGGCTGGCGATTCCGCTCATGGCCATCAATTTCTTTACACTTGTCATAGATATGTTGATTAGTGGTTTATTGGTAAAAATGGTACACCCAAGCAAAATAAAGGGCAAGTTTCTCTGCACCAACCCAGGCCCCGCGATCAGTCGGACTTGTCTCGTCGAATGACGGGATGACCTGATAAGCGGGGCCGGCAGTTTCTCTGGTTGCCGTACTGTGAGCGCTCGGCGGCCGTCCCGAAGAACGACCTATGGTATACTCTCTACACATGTCTCCGCTGAGAATCATTGAACAGACGATGACGATGGACGAACTGTTTCGTTTGGCCCACGAGCGTTTCGGTGACCTCGTCAAGGTCGTCGTTGATGTCAAACGGGGGATCATGGCCATTGGCGGCGAGCTCCACGCGGACGGCGAAGCGATGCTTCTCGAACACGGTTCGTCTCAGTCCGACCTCTGGGGCATCAACATCTATCCGGACAAGACGCGGTCGGAGTGGATTGAATTCGATTCGATGATCAATATCCGGCCGGCTCAGGGGAACCGATCACGGACCGTCGAAGATCCGGGACTGCAAACGAAAATTCTGGAGATAGTGAACCGCATGATCGTATGACCGTGCGTCCGCACTCGGACCCGACGGCGGACCGCTGGCACGCGCTGTCGCTGCCCGAACAGATGGGCAACGTCGGGAGCGAAGTTTACCGGGCAAGCCGCTGGCGCGGGCAGAATGATGTCTCGTTCCAAAAGGCGTGTGACCGCACGCTGGAGTTGCTTGACCTGACGATTACTGACCTGCGCTGGGCCCGCGGACGACGTGAACTAACCCGGGTCCGGGAAGTCTTCTGTGATTTGTTCTTCGGGAGCAATTATTTCCGCACCGACGCGAAATCGTTCCAAACCTACTTTGATCAGTTCGCGGTGGCCGCCCGGGCTCGTCGATCAGGGTAGAGGCACATCAACGGTCTCGGTGGAAGTTCTCGTCTGGTTTTCGAAAGTCGTCCGGGCGCTAGGAAAAATCCGTCTCTTCCAATCGGGCTTGGCGCAAGATTGATCGGGAAGTGCCGAATGGAATTTCTTTCCCATGGTTATAGATATGTTGATTAGTGGTTTATTGGTAAAAATGGTGCACCCGAATGGAGTGTTCAACAAGATCTGACTGGAACTACATCCCAGGCGTTGGGGTGGTACGATCAGTGAAATCAGTACCAGTGTCAGTGTCAAAACCTGGAACCAATCGCTCGATGGAGTGGCCAAGCGTGACCGGGCCGGTGTAGTGCGGCGCGTAGCTGTCCGTCCCCCACGAAATCGCGTCAACTTCCACACTGGATGGGTTAAGCAGGCGCAATCGGTCACCAGCATTCCCGAGACCATCACCAATGATCTGACCAAGTTCGATGACTTGGACACCGCTTGGCACGGTCCAGAATCGCGCGAACTCGCTATTGGACTTAGTCAGCAGGGCAAAACCATTGGCCTTAATAGTTTTATTGGCATTGATGGTGCGAACCGTTCCGGAAGCATCAACGATCTTCCAGTTCTTCAGGCTAATGTCCTGCGTGGTTGGATTAAACACTTCGACCCATTCGTGGCACTGACCCTTGGCGTCCGGACAATCCAGACCATGGGTCGCATCGACGCGGATGTATGCTTCGTTAATAACGAGATTATTACCGATGATCGCACCGACGTGCAGATCAAATTCTACTAGGCGTCCTTGGTATGGATTTCCAGCGCTGGTCGGGAAGACAACAATGAAGTCGTAGTTCTTTGTCTGCCCAATGGCGATGATATTCAAAATAGTCCCGTTTGGATTGGCATCGTTCAGGAAATTTTTAAGTGGCTGCGTCGGGTAGACCGTCGTGGCGCCATCTTTTATTTCCAGCGTTAAGGCGTCGTCTAACGTTGGGGTTCCGGCCGGCGTACGAATAACACCGTCAGCTTTCACCGCCACCATTCGAGCCAAGCCGCTCGAGTTCACAACTGTCACAGTTTTCGTGGTCGTGAAACCGGGTACGATATTCGATTCGTTGAAGAACGGTGTCGACGGGTAAGTCACGATCAAGCCGCCCAAGGCATGCACCGTCCGCGGCCGATCTTGCTTCGAGATGACAATTCCCAAGCCAACGACAATCACAACCGCGAGGAAGATTCGGATCAGGTTGTTGAGTGGGCGGGGCATATTATGGACCATCATTAGCTGCGCCTGGGGTTTGCGTAGAATCTAACACCCAGGTATTCGTGCCTTCCGGAATCCGCGACCAGGACGTGCCGCTGGTCGGGGCAAAACGATGGTATGAGAAAGCGTCCTGAATAACGTTGCCGAGATCTTTCAGGTAAATACGGTCATCACTATTAGCGATTTCATTGCCGTTGGCCACGAATTGGTGGAGAAATCGTTGCCCGGTTGCCAGGGTGGTCGCCACCGGAACCGTGACTTCTAGATTGGTTCCATCGCCGCTCAAGAGTTTCCAGCCGCTGATATTGACGCTGGCCAGCGAATTGTTTCGGAGTTCAATAAACTCCTGAACGGCGCCGCTGTCTGGGGCAACCATGAATTCATTAATGACGATTTGTTGTGGCGTGGGCAGTGCAAATCCAAGTGTCGCTGGGAATTGGGAAATGAAATCTGACGCGTTAAAGGCGCTGCCGGTGGCGGTGTCAAAACCAAGTTGGCGGCGCTCGATACTCTTGTCTTCAGTGGCGATAGGATTAGGACTGCCGTAGGCGACTTTGTCGATGACGGTGCTCGATGAGTCAAGCAGTTCCAGTGATCCGGTGGTGGTATTCACCACGATTGATCCGCCAAGGTTCAGCGTCCCAACGCCCGACGGCGGTACACCGTAACAGTTGGCGACGAAAGTGCTGTTCGATTTTGAAAGTAGCACAAACTCGCCGGGGGCAAGATTGAAATTAGCGTTAGAAATTTGAACAATGTTACCATTCTGATCTTTAATGCTCCAGTCCTTCAAATTAACGGTACTGCCCGATCCATTCCACAGCTCAATGGCGATTTTCTGCTCAGGATTCGGGGTACAGCTCGAATCGTAAATAAGTTCGTTGATAACTAGCGTCGTTGCAATAAACTGTCCGGAGGTGTAGACAGTATTCAAACTCGTGCCGACATTGGAGAAATATGCCTTCGTCCCGCCGAGCAGGCTACCGAGTGTCACGGCCAGTACAATGGCCGCGTGCACAAGCTTGTTCGGCATAGTCCGAGTGGAAGCTAAAACTGGAGCGGCCACATCTCGCACTTTGCCGTTACCGCGAAGCGGTTGGCGGATCGCCAGTTTCTTCCGGCGGGTGGCCAGAACACCCTGGCGCTTACCAGTGCGCTTTGTGGCTCGACGCTCGGCGATCGCCTTGACCGGAACTTTCACTGAGGCGACGTTCTTTTTTTCCGCTTCCATTTTTGCTAGCTCTTTACCGATCGCCATGATTTCTTGAATAACAACCAGCAAGGCCGGCAAGACAATGAGGAGGCTGAATCCAAGCGGTGTCTTTACGAATTGAATAAACTTCCCGACATGCGGCAACGAGACAAGTAGTTTTCCGGCGATGGCGGGCTTGGTGACCAGGTTGCCGTCGGCCGCGTTGTTAGCATCGCCCTTAGTTTGATATCCGGCCGAGGTCACGCCGGCAATTCGGTGGGTTACGAAGTTTCCGCCTTGCTTGTAGGTAATGACATCACCAGTCTGGTAGTCGCTCGCCGTGCGAGTGATCACTAGACTGCCGACGGGAATGGTTGGCTCCATTGAGCCGGTTTGGACGACGAGAACTTTCATCGGACCGTTATGGCCGACCGTGGCCAGCAATCCGATTCCGGCGACAAGCAAAGCGACGGTCATCAAAACCGCTGTAAAAATGCTTTGAATTTTTTTGAAGTGGGGTGTCGCCATAGGACGCCCTGTTTCCCCTCACGCCCTAGATTCCGGGTCAAGCCCGGAATGACAGTGGGCGCGAGGGTGAAAAAGTTTGGCGTTTGTAATCAGGTATTACTGACTTACGTCTTGGTTGAGCGTGATTGTCCAATCGCTGTCAACGCTGTCACCTTGGTATTGATTACCAGCTTCCGAGCGGAATGTAACCATCATGTCTATCGTGTGATCAGTGTTGAGGTCGGTCAATGCCAGGTTATCAAGACCAATAGCTTCGAGGTCATCGAGGTCAATGTAACCGTTGATATTGAGGTCGGCCAATTGGCTAAGGACGCTGACGCTGTCGTATTTGAGCATGGTCACTTCTAAGACTTTATCCAACGGATTGATCAAGTCGTCATTCGTGTTGACCACTGCCACTTCAGCGTGGTTGGCCACATGGCTGCCGCTGTTTTGGAGCAGGAAGTAACCGGTTCGCGTTTCGCCCGGGGCCATGTTCGTGCCGCCAAAACTGGCGGTAACGTTGTCCATAACTGATTCATCTGTGTCAGTCAGTTTTAAGTCGAGCGTACCGGCCGCAAAGACATTATCATTATTCGTACCGGAATCGCTGAAGAACGCAAACGTGACGGCAGAGACTCCGCCGACCACAGCCACGATCGTCAGAATGCTTACGAGAATTCGTGATTTCATAGGTTATTCTTTTCTAAGTGAGTAAGAGATTCCTGTACTCGACCTAGCTGGTCACCAGCCACATTGGCGCAGAACCCTGAACCCTGGACTCAAGATCCAGGAGGCGCGTCAATATGGAGTATGTGGTGCCAAGCGCACAAGAACGCGGTGACGGACTTTATCCTCCACCGCTGTACTTTTGTCTTTTACCGGTACACCTTATACCGTATGTACTGCCCAGTCAACCGCTACTGTGGACAAGCTGTGTTTAACAATGAAATTGCCTTTAATTCAATCAGGGCTCAGATAACCTTTCTCATAAGTCTCGCTAAAAATACTTCGTAAACGACTTGCTTGGCTTTAAATCGCCGGTCGAGTGGGCAAAGGTCACCAGCTCGTTTCTTGAGACCTTTGTCGCGGCCAAGAGTCGGGCCGGATTAATGTCGGCCTTTTGGGCCTCGCGGGATACAAAGGCCGCCAGCGTCCAACCCGTTACTTGGGTAAACAAAGCTGGTCAGTCTATTGAATCGAAAGTCATCATGGCCCCGATCATGTACGATGGTCACGAGTTCGCCCTGCATTTTGTTTTGATCTAGGAGCGGTGAGGCAAAACAATAGCCAGCCAGGGGGTCTGGCCCGCAAGAAAGGAGGTCGGAGTAAAATGTTTACCGTCGGCGGTAGACGGAGTTAGAGTTTCTTGTGAGTACGACTGCTCAACTGTAGCGTAAAAGTCGCCGTGACTGCCCTGGCCGAATCCATCGTCAGGCCGCAGGTGGTGGCGGTGCCACTGCAGTCTCCGGACCACGAGAAGGTGTAACCTGTATCCATACCGTTCAGTGACAGGGTTAGTACCTGACCCTCGGGGTACGTACGGACGCACACTTTGCCAGTTCCATCACCTTTGCAAGCGTCGCCGAAGGGGTAGATAGCGATGTAGTTCCCAGCCCCACCGTTCTGCTGAACGTTCAGTGTTAGGGTGTAGAGCTGCACGAAGTTGGCGGTGACCGAATGCGGATGGTCCATGATCAGGGTACAGTCGCCAGTTCCGGTGCAGTCACCCGACCAACCAAGAAAGGTACCCGTGGTTGGGTAGGAGGCGGCATCCGGAGTGGCATGGAGCGTAACGGAAGACCCGCCGGAGAAGGAGGCGCCGCAGGTGGTGCCACAGTTAATGCCAGCCGGGGTCGAGGTCACGGAACCGCTGCCGGTCACGGAGACGGTTAGGGGGGCGGTTAGTGAGAAGGTCGCGGTAACCGCTTTATCGGAATTCATCGTGAGGGTACAGAGCCCGGGGTTGATTGGCGACACGGTGCAGTCCCCGGACCACGCGTAGGCGTAGCCGGCGTTCATACCGTTTACTGACAGCGTCAAATCCTGACCATCGGGGTATGTGCGGACGCACACTTTGCCGCTGCCATCACCTAGACAGGCATCTCCAAAGGGGTAGATAGCCACGTAGTTTCCGGAACCGCCGTTCTGCGCCACGGTCAGGGTCAGGGTGTGGAGCTGGGTAAAGTTCGCGGTAACAGCCTTCGGACTGTCCATCGTGAGTATACAGTCACCGGTTCCGGTGCAGGCACCCGACCAGCCAGTGAAGGAACCGGAGGTAGGGTAGGATGCGGGATCAGGAGTGGCGTGAAGCGTCACGGAAGATCCACCGGGGAAGGTGACATTGCAAGTAACTCCGCAATTAATTCCGGCTGGGTTCGAAGTCACACTCCCGCTGCCCGTCAGGGAGACGGAGAGGAGGACAGTGTTTGTGAACGTCGCGGTGACCGCCTTATCCGAATTCATGGTGAGCGTGCAGATGGTTCCTGTTCCCGTACATGCCCCGGACCAACCGGTGAACGTCCAGCCACCGGCAACGCCATTCACGGAGATCGTCATACCGGTACCCTCCGCATACTCACGGATGCAGACCGCATTCTCGACCGCGCCGCAGGCATCACCGCCTGGATAGGGTGCCGTGGGATAGATAGCGACATAGTTACCGAACGGTGCTCCCGACCATCCCACGACCGACAAGGTCAGGGTATGCGTTGGCCGAAGTGCGAACGTCGCGGTGACATTTTTTGAGCCGTTCATCGTTAGCGTACACGTGCCGGTGCCGGTACAATCCCCGGACCAGCCAGTGAAGTAATTCAATGGGTCCGTGGTCGCGGTCAGGGTAACGACGGTACCGGAAACGTAGGACGCGGCGCAAGTCGCCCCGCAGTCGATGCCGGCCGGACTTGAGGTCACGGAGCCGCTCCCGACCTTCGAGACCGAAAGTGTGTAGTAGTATGTACCGCTCCCAGAGCTACCGCCGCAGGCGTGGGCGATTGGAAAGATGCGCGCGGCCAGCGCGGCGACGTTGTTCAGAATCCCGCTGGTCGCCACCGGTCCATCGGTGACGGTCACGCACCGGGCATGCACGATCGCCACCGGAATGGACATAAAGAACAGGGCCAGGGCCCCGGCCACGACGAGTCGAATAGTAACCTTTCGTTGGGAAGTCATAACAACAAATATATTGGTAACTATAGTGAACGTATAACTCTCTCGGCGGGTGTCAAGTTGACAGTCGGTGGATAAGTTACATCCGCCATTGCTGCCACCAATCTCTGTTTTTTCAATCGCGGACGAGTTATACTCACCACAATGATCGGGCGTTGGGCACGCCAACCACGAAGGGAGGGTCCCGCCATGTCGGACTACGTTCAGCCGGATTCTCCGGAGGTCTGCCAGGATCCCCATCACCGTGACTCACGGATTGCGCACGATCCGACGAAGCATTGCTGCCAGTGCGAGACGTGCCTCCGCGACATCAAGGGAGCGTATGTCAACGCTCACCAGGGCGCGCACCGCCTGGATCACCCCAGCCGCGAGCCGACAGTTCACTGAACTACCGGCTCGATTTTTTTGAATCTAAAACCAACCGGCGCGAGCGACCCCGGATCGTAGTCCGGGGGAGCGCCGTCAGACCAAAAACTGGTCGGGCCCGCCAGCGGCGAAACGAAGCTTTGCTTCGGATGAGCCGCCAGGGTCGACACACATTGGGGAAAGAGAGGCAGCGAAGCGCCGCTCCGTCAGGAGCGCAGTGCGTCAGCGGTTGGAAGAGAAAACCGGAATGGTTTTCTCTCCAAGTCTAGTAGTCCTGCAACTTCCGCATATGCGAATGCCCTTTGATTTTCTCCAGGGCCTTCGACTCAATCTGCCGGATCCGTTCGCGGGTGACGCCGAATTCTTGGCCGACCTCTTCGAGGGTATGGGCGACGCCGTCGGTCAACCCGAAGCGCATTTCGAGAATTTTCTGTTCGCGCGGCGACAGCGAATCTTTTATTTCCTTGACGTGATCGCGGAGGAGCTGCATCGCCGCGACTTTATCAGGTGAGACAGTCTTCACGTCCTCGATGAAATCGCCGAGGGTCGAGTCCTCATCATCTTCACCGACCGATGTTTCCAGCGAGACAGTGTCCTGGGAGATTTTAATAATCTGCCGGATCTTATCGATGGTCTCGCCCATTTCGGACGCGATTTCTTCCGGCAGAGGCGCCCGGCCGAGATCTTGGATTAACTGCCGTTCGATCTGCTGGAACTTGTTGATCGTTTCCACCATGTGGACCGGAATGCGGATCGTGCGGGATTGGTCGGCCAGGGCGCGGGTGATCGCTTGGCGAATCCACCAGGTCGCGTAGGTCGAGAATTTATAGCCTTTGCGGTAATCGAATTTTTCAACGGCGCGGAACAAACCGATATTCCCCTCTTGGATCAAATCGAGTAATGACAGGGAGCGACCGGTGAATTTCTTCGCGATCGAGACGACCAAACGAAGGTTCGCTTCAACCAGCCGCTTCGATGCTTCAACATCCCCAGCCTCTTTGCGCTTCGCCAGCGAAACTTCATCGTCCGCGGTTAACAGCGGCACTTTCCCGATTTCCCGCAGGTACATCTGGATCGAGTCATTGGAAATATCGCCTAGGTCAAAATGGCGTTCATCGGAGGGCAAGTGTTTTTTGCTGTGCGAGACGTCAAGAAAACTCGGACGGTTCGGCTCCAAGATGCTGCCCCCGGTTTCAACGATGGAAATCCCTTGCTGTTCAAACTCATCGAGCGCCTTTTCGTACTCATCAACGTAAGCCTCGAGATCGGGAAAAGCATATAACAGCTCAATTTCGGTGACGAAACCGCGCTGGCGGCCCTTGGCGATGATCGCTTTGAGTTGCGCGTCGGAAAATTGGGGCTTTGGCGCTCGCGGGGCTCGCGGCGCGCCTTTCGATTTGGTTGACTGTTTCTTGGGCGCCTTCTTCAGTTTGGACGCTTTGGAACGGGACTGAGATTGAGAAAGTTTCGAACCTTTCTTCAGGGCTTTTTTTGGCATGCAGAAAAAATTTGGTCAGCGGCGAAAATATGAAACTGCGAAGGGACGGGCGACCGCGACTACGCCAATCGGCGCAATTGATCGGTCACCGATTGAAAATGTTCAAGCCGGACGGATAATTCGTGGCGTGAGGCGGCGTCGGATTGACGCTCTAACCTCCGAATGTCCTGCTCGAGTTCATGAAGTTGCTGGGCCAGGGCGTGGCGCGTGAGAGTGGTGACCATCTGGGCCACATCCTGGCTGACAGCCGCCGGCGTCTCCTCGGAAAATTCCTTGTCACTCAAGAGCAACAGGAGGTTCAGCACGTCCCGCTGTTCCGGATCAAGGCCGCCAATCAGGCGATCGAGGTCGGTCCGGTTTTTCAGGTGGCCCTGAGTATACCAAATCACCAATGTTTTGTATAGGTCGCGCAGGTCATCGCCGATCAGCTGATTCGGGTCAAGATCCTGCGACCACCGTTCCAGGGTGGTTGGGGTATGGATTAGGGCGGCGATCAGCCGCTCGGACACCGCCCGCAGACGACTTGGGGGCGCGGTTGGGGCGATGGTCGTCGGCGCTGAACTCAACGCCGTTTTTGGTTGCGCCACGGCGGCTGGCAAAGGTTTCGGCATCGACCGCCGCAGGGTTTGTTCATCAACCCGCAGAAGATCAGCGAGCTTTTGGAGATAATGAGTCTGCTCGATGGCGTCGCCGACCTTGGCTAAAATCGGAAGGAGGAATTTGGCAATCGCCTTTTTTTCTTTCACCTGAGTGACGTCGCGATTGGCAGTCGCCTCTTCAAAATAGTATTCCATGATCGGTTGCGCTTTAGCGACAGCGGTGTCCCAGGCGGCCGGGTCTTTGGAGATCAATTCATCCGGATCTTTGCCGTACGGTAAGCGGAGCATCAAGACATTGACCTCTTCCTGCAAGGCCTGATCAACCCCGCGCAGGGCGGCTTGCGCACCGGCTGCGTCAGCGTCGAAGGCGAGGACAATCATGTTCGTGTAGCGTTTCAGGAGCTTCACCTGGTCGCGCGTTAGCGCCGTGCCGGAACTGGCGACCACATTTTGCCGTCCGGCTTGGTGCGAAGCGATGCAATCCATGTAGCCTTCAACCAGCACGGCGCGCTCCGCTTTTTTGATCGGCTGCTTGGCTTTATCAAGGCCGAACAGAATCGCGCTTTTGTTGTAGATCAACGTTTGCGGCGAGTTAATGTACTTCGCCGGAGTGGGCTTGGTCGGATCGACCAGGGCATCAAGAATCCGACCGCTACACCCGACGACCGTGCCATGGAGATCGGCGATCGGGAACATTACCCGGCCGCGGAAGCGGTCAAAGTATCCGGCGCCACGATCTTTCTTGATCGTCAGTCCGGCCTGAAAAATGTCGTCATCGGAAAATCCCTTAGCGCGCATCGCCCGATAGGCCGTATCGCCGCCGGTCGGTGCGTAGCCAAGCTGCCACTCATCAATCGTTTCCGCCGTGACCTGACGTTTCACCAGATAATCGCGGGCAATATGCGCCTCTTTCGCTTTCAGCAGCACTTCGTGGTAGTAGCGCATCGCCCAGCGCATGACGTCGAGCAGTTTTGTCCGCTGGGTCGCCAGTTTCGGATCAACCTGGCGGACCTCAACCCCGGCTCGCTTCGCCAAAAACCGCAGCGCTTCCGGAAAGTCCATGCCTTCCATTTCCTGGATGAAGGAAAAAATATCGCCGCCGCGGGCGCAGCCGAAACAATGCCAACTCCCCCGCTCGCGCGAAACCATAAACGACGGCGTCCGTTCATTATGAAACGGACACCGGGCTTTCCAATTGGTGCCGACTTGTTTGAGCTGGACGTATTCGCCGATCAGTTCGACAATATCGAGCCTCAGCTTTACTTCTTCAGCTGGTGTGGACATAGGTGTAAACAAAGAAAAACCAAGAGTACATTTTCATCGGCGAGACCCTGAGCCGTGTCGAAGGGTCGAGTCGCAATTTAATTTCTTCGGTCGGGGTGGACATTAACGTGAAGATTGTTTGCGTTCAAAGATCGTGATAACTTGGGCGCCACTGAGCTGATCGTCATTCTTTCGTCGAGCCGCGAGTCGACGGTCAATCATAACCCAAGCCGACGGCCAAACATTTCGAAAGTAATACCACGGCCACCGAAAGGCAAACAAGGTCGGCGCGATTTGCCGCTCAACGAAGCCGGCGGCGGCAAATGCCTCGCGGTAGTCGGCCATGCTGTCTTGCCGCAAGTGTCGGAGAGATTTCGCTTGATGATTGAGCCGGGGGCCGTGAATCGCAACGTATCGTTCAGACAAGCGACAGAGTTCGTGAATCGCCTGACGCCATTGGTTTTTATCGACGACATGATAGAGCACGTCAAAGCAATGGACCAGGGTAAACGACTGATCCGGCCACGGGAGGCTGATAATATCGCCGACTGTCGTTTTCACCGCCGGATAACGTCGGCGCAATTCTTCGAGGGCCTCGGCTGAAACGTCGGTCGCTGTTACCTGCCATCCGCGTTGAAGAAAAACAGGAACATACATCCCAATCCCCGCTCCGGCATCAAGGACCTTGACCTCGGGTGGGGTATCAAGCGTTTTGAGCGCCTGGTCATACGCTTCACTCACCCGGCGATAAAACCATTGATTCGCCGCTTCACGGAAACTTCGGCAACCAACCGATCGCAAGGATTGTCGGTGTCGTCGGTGGCGTTGACGCCAATAACTAACCGCGTCAAAAGACGACGATTGCGCGATACTGGAGTGTTCAGGCATAGCAGTACTCTATCAGATACTGGCCGAATGGCTAGGGCGACGGGCTTATTGCACCGGTTGAGAAAGGTCAAACCAATGGCTCATCATGACCATTGATTGGACGCTGAGTAGGATCATGCCGATCGCCATGATCGCCCACACCAATCGTCGCCAGCGCCGGTCAACTAAACCTTCGAGCCCGTGCAGAAAGATGATGGCCAGCGGAATAATGAGAACAAAATAATAACGTCCTTGGGCCGGAAAAGAGTAGCTGTGATATTTCAGCGCCCGCTGCCAGTAGAGGCTGCGTAAAAACACATCCAGCAAAACAAACAGCCCCGTCCCGATCCACAGCGATCGCTGAAAAAGAAACGGCCGCTCCTCTTCATGGCGCCAGAGCCATCGGCCGAGAACGAGGCCAACGACGCTCATGAAACAAAGAACGGCCAGGGCGAGATAAAAGGTCGAGGCGTGCTCCATGATGGCCCCGCTCCAGCCATAACTTCCCCAAAAACGTTCAAACACGAGCCGGGAGCGATCAACGATATCAGTCGCCAGAACATTAATAAATGTCGGCGGTAGCGTATTGGGTAGTTTCTGCAGTCCGGTTCCCCCGACGAAATCACCGCCGCCAGTCAGATAATTCATGACCGACCACAGCGTCCCGACCGCGCCTCCGATCATCGTGGCCAGCAGCGGCAACCGCAACCGTTGGGACAAGGTTTGGCCCTGATGGCGGGCGAGCCGCCACAGGACGATGCCGACAGCGACGATAAAAATCCATCCCGATTGTTTTGTCAGGGTCGCCAGGCCAGCCAGCAGACCCAAAAACACGGCCGTCCGGGGAGTCGCCGGCGGTTTCACTGCAACCAGGGCGCCGAACAGCAGCCCGCCCAAAAGATACACCAGGGTGTCATTATTGATCCCAACCGAAATATAACTGACCATTGGTTGGAAACCAATCAGTATTGCCAAGACAGCGGCGAACCCGGCGCCGGATCGAACCAGCCGGCCAATCCGATAAGCGACCCAGACCAGGGCCAGAAAAAGAAGCGATGACCAGGCCCGCATCGCATACAGTCGGGTATCAATATCGGCCTGCGCGAAAGCCAGATATGGGATTGCTTCGTAGAGATAGTACGGCGGTCCATACAGCGCCGCGACGTTATGCGGAGTAGTGGCGGCTGCCCAGCGGCGGGAAATATTGGCCGGAGTTGCATAGGTAATCGTTCGATTAAAAATCTCGACCCGCCCGTGATACTTTTTTGACATGACATTATACGAATCGATCAATTCGCGCGAATAGGTTGTCCAGCCGGTCGTGAAAATCGGCCAAACGCCTTGCTCGACGATCGTTTGAACGTACTGAAAATGCGCCGGCTCGTCCGGCACTTGCCACGGCGGCACAATCCACACCAATACCAACTGTTTCAAAAAAACAGCGATGAGAATAATTGCCAGGTGATGGCGCTTGATGAATACCAAGAACGGCTGCGGACTCGCCAGGAGCCGGACGTTATTGCTGTCCATAGGTTTCCAACCGATCAACAATTATCGATGATGGCGACGGTCCATCAAGCCGGCGCGGCCGGCGGAAACTTTCAACGTGCTCAAGGATTCCAAGGATCCTAGCTTGGTCCAGTCCGGTCAGCCGAGCATTCTCTCCAAGTCCATGCGGCCGCTCCGTGACCTCGCGCAATATTAGGCACGGAATTCCAAGGAAGGATGACTCTTCCTGATTACTCCCGCCGTCGGTCAGCACCGCCGTCGCGTTGGCAATCTGTCCAATAAAATCGGTGTATGGCATGCGGGGAAAAATCTTTGTCCGCGGCAAACGGGTCAGCTCATCAAGCCAACCGCGCCGTTCAAGCGCTTTTTTGGTCGCCGGATGGAGCAGGACATGAAGATCATAGCGCCCGGATAAGGCGTGAAACAGATCAAGGGCTCGCCGTAACTGCCCGCCACGCGTTACTGTTTCAAACCGCCGGACAGAAACAACCAGATATGACTTGGCTGCCTGACTCGGGGCCGGCTGATTCGCTAAAGCGTATCGGAGTGAGTCGATCAGGGTATTTTCTAGAGTATCAATAATCTCCGCGTGGCGACGGTGCCAGGCGACGTTGTTCACCGCCCATGCTCCGGGACAAAACAATATCTGGCTCCACCGAGACACCAACTCTTGCTGAATCGCTTCCGGAAATGGTTTGAACCAATGGCCCGAACGAAGACCAGCTTCAACTTGGGCAACCGGCAACCCCGATCGGCGGCCCAACCAAGCCCCCAGCAGAGCCGAGGTGGTATTACCGTGCACCACGACAACTGAGTTGGCGGCTGACGCGCCGGATTGGGCATAATATTTTTTCCAGGCCCGTCGGACGCCAACCATCCAAGCCCCCGCCCCACGAACCTGATTCATTTCGGCACCGCTCCACAGTTTCACATCCGGCGGTCGCAAACCGAAATCTGCCACGATGTCTTCAAGGTTTTCCTGATGCTGTTGCGTCGAGACGAAACGGTAGTGCAGTTTCCGCCGATCAAGCTCTCGGATGACCGGGGCCATCTTCACTGTCTGCGCGAGCGTGCCGAGAACAATAAAGATCATTTGGCCTGACTCGACGGCACGATAGTCTCGCGGTAACGATGAAGTTTACTGAAATAGAGTACTCGCTCCTGCGTCATGCGAACGCGATTCACCATGTCAGCAACCAAGCCAATCATGCCGACCCCCAAGCCAACCAGGTTCAACAATCCACCGGTAAACCCGACCGTTTTATACGGCGTGACCATGCCGGTATCAATATAATGGATCAGGACAAATAGTTCACAGACAAGACCGGCGATAAACAACATCGCTCCGAGCCAACCAAACACCCGCAACGGTCGATAATCGAGCACCGTCCGGAACATGGTGTTCGCGGTCATGAACGCATAGTGCCAAAGATTGTTGGCCACGCGTGAGGTGCCATGTTCACGGACGCCGCGTACTTTGACCGGAATTTCCTGGACGCGAAAACCTTTAAAGATCAGGTTCAATAATGTTTCCTGCGTATACGTAAAGCGGCTGAAGAGATTGAGGTTCAACAAGGCCTCACGGCTGTACGCCCGAAACCCGCAAGCTGCATCCGCCAGCTTCCGGCCGCTGAGAAACGAGACGAGTCCGGCCACCCGCCGGTTGCCCCAGCGCTTGATCCAGGACATCTCCGGCCTCATGGTTGGATCGAGAAAGCGGGAGGCGGTGACGACATCGGCTCGGCCCCCGACTACTGGTTTGACGAGCGCCGGAATATCGGCCGGATCGAATTGGCCGTCAGCATCAATGGTCACGACGATATCGGCCCCCCGTTTCAGCGCCGCGTCAACCCCGGTTTGAAAAGCCACGCCGAGGCCGCGGTTCCATCCGTGCGAGACAACTATCGCTCCGGCGGCGGTCGCGTGAGCGGCAGTTTGGTCAGATGATCCATCATCAACAACAATCACCTCCTGGCTGGTAATACCTGGAATATTTTTTGGAATTGAAGCAATAACCGTGGCAACGGTTTGTTCTTCGTTGAGAGCTGGGAGAAGAACGATGAGTTTCATGGTGTTCGAGAATATCCCCTACTCACGCCAGTTTACCAGAAGTATGGAGCTTTGTCGTCGGCTCGACACCTTTGCTTTTCGTTAATATTCTGGTAGCGTGAAGCGCACGGAGAGGTCGTCCTTCGCCCCTGCCCAGGATAAACTCCGTGGCCTAGCTTGTTCCCGATTTGTCTAAAAATTCAAGCCCACGTAGAATTTTTAGACAAATCGCAATCCCGCCTGTGGCGGAGGGTTCGCATAGTGGTCTAGTGCACACGCTTGTCACCGCCTTTGGCGGGATGCCGCTGTGGCGGCAGAAAGCATTTGAAAAATGATATACTTTGCTTACGTTTTACAAAGCCAGAAAAATTACCGACACTACATTGGTCATTGTGACAATATACCTAAACGGTTGAGTAAACATAATAAGGGATTTGTTCAATCGACGAAACGGGATAGACCCTGGAAGGTCGTCTATACTGAAAAATTCCGAACGCGAGCTGAGGCATATCGTCGGGAACTAGCAATAAAACGATATAAGGGAGGCATCCAATTTAAAGCAATGTTGAATGGTACATTGAGAAAGAAATGAGACGTGGGTTGGGCGGAGGGTTCGCATAGTGGCCTAGTGCATACGCTTGGAAAGCGTACATACCGCAAGGTATCGAGAGTTCGAATCTCTCACCCTCCGCCCAGCCAACATCTTAATGTAGTTCGCTTGTCCCGCGCTGCGGGATGCCGCTCCGCGGCAGAAAGCGTACATACCGAAAGGTATCGAGGGTTCTCCGCCTCCATAATCATATAGATTACTGCGGCGGATCCGCCCTAGCTATTCGTAAAATAGCGGTGGCGGAGAATCTCGCCCTCTCCGCTCCGGACAAGATATAACGAGTACATACCGCAAGGTATCGGGGGTTCTCCGGACTGCGATCCGGACACCCCTTGACTTCTACTACAAGCTGTAGTATCGTCGAAATAGGCTTATTTTTCCTCCAATTTTTGAGACCGACCCATGGCCAGGCGTTCAGCACAATTGATTCTCGGCTCTCTGGCTTTGCTGGGGTTTTTGGGCGTTACCTTGTTCTGGTCGGCCGGTACGCACCAGGGCGGTGACCACAACTGTATTTCCGCGGCCATCCAAAATGAAGCCTGCCCAAACGCCACAACGCCTAAAGCGGCCGCCTTTCATTCGAACACACTGCAGTCATTCCTCAGCAATATTCAGCAATCCTGGCAATACCTGGGCGCATTACTGGCTATGGCATTTGTGGCTATGGTTGGGTCCGCCGGTCTGCTGAACGGTTTTTCTCCGAACTTGATCCTTCGTTCGAACGACGCGCAAGTGCCAGCCCCGCCAAAAGGATACCGTCGCTGGCTATCGCTCCTCGAACACAGCCCGGTTTTCTCGCCTGGACGCGTTTAAGGTACCGCTACTGGCGAAGTAACCTTTCGCGCGTCCAAACGCCCCGCCCTGGGCGTTTTTGTGTATTGACGCTTTTATTTCATCACCATCCCAACCATGAATAATAAAAAACTACATCAAAGAAAGGAGGACGCTGATGCCGCATCATGACCCGGTCGATGCCTCCGGCTGCATCCGTTTCGGTCCGGCTCCCCAAGCCCCGGTTCGCCGACCGCGTAAATATTCAGCGCGAGGCCTCGGGTACTTCATCTTGTTTATCGTTACTGTCGCGCTCCTCGCCGTTAATAATTCATTCCTCCGAGTGATGGCGAAAGACGCGGCGACACAGCAACGCACAGCCGCCGAAGCCGCGAAACCAGCGGCGATTGAAACCATCGCCATCATCAGCCCAAACTGCGCGATCTGTTATAACATCAACGGCCTCATCACCAATCTTGATGCGAACCAAAAGGTCAAGATTACGAATTCCCGAACCGTCGACATTGGTTCGAGTGAGGGGGTGGCTCTGGTCAACCAATACAAACTGACTCGTTCTCCCGCCGTTATTATTACGGGTCAGACGAAAAAGTTAATGACCGCGATTCCTGACTTAACGTCATTCGGTCAACTCCAGGGCGACGTCTTCGTTGGATCGAACATACCGGCTCCATATGCCGACCTGATGACCGGAAAAATTCGGGGAGAATTCGAGGCCATCTATGTCACTGAAAAAACCTGCCGGGAATGTTACGACCCGACGATCAATAAACAGGCGTTACGTCAACTGGGCATGACGCCAACCACGGAGAAAACTATTGACCGTCTTGATCAGGAAGGAAAAGAGCTGGTGAAAAAATATGCGTTGACGACGACGCCGACGATCATCCTCACTGGCGACCTGGCCGCCTATACGGGTTTCGACGCGATCTGGAAAAACGGCGTCGGCACAATCGAGCCGGACGGCGCGTATGTCTTCCGGTCGGCGCAAGATCGGATGGGGAAGTACTATGATCTGACGACGAAGAAGATCGTCACTCCGCCGCAAACAAATATCAATACCAACGCAGCCACACCTTAATAACAGTCTTGAAAGGATCATATTATATGGACAACGAAAAAATGCCGGCCACCGCTACCAGCGGGGTCCCGCCAGTGGCGGTGATCAGCCCGGTCATTCGAGACCCTGAGGGGTCCTCAGACCCTCGAAGGGAACACCATCATGAACAGCCGGAAAAGGTTCAGGCCTTTACACTGCGGATTCCCAGACCGAATTGGCAGGTCACGGCTCTTATCCTGATCGCCGTCATCGCCGGCTTGCAAACAATTCAGTTGGCCCGTCTCAAGGACAATGTCACCGCCAAGGCATCAACGGCGACTACGACCACTGCCGCGCCGGCTTCATCGGCAAGCACCGACTCGGGGCTCCAATCGCAAGTCGGCGGCTGTTAGCACCACTATGACCAGTACTATCAAACCACAATTACAGCGGCCGAAGTCCGGCTGGTTCACCACGGCCGACCGGCGGACAAATGAACGAATGGCGCGAGGCGTGGCCTGGATGATTATCGTCATCTTGGCGGCCAACCAAATCATGATTGCCTCCATCTCGCCAAAATCAGCTGGGGCCTCACCCTTAGCGTCCGTAAAGTCTATGCTGGGCATCAAGACAGCTTCGGCCATGACCATCATCGCGCCGACCTTGAACCCTGACGGCAAGACTACGAAATTAGTCGAACAGCCAACGATTAGTCAAGTTCAGGCTAATCCAAAATCAGGCGATGCTTTGGCTGATGCCAAGGTCGTCATGCTCGGAACTGGCTCGCCATCATACGCGCCGGATGGGATTTCCTTCAGCGATCCCGTCACCGCCCAAAACAAGTGGGGCGCATACGAAAGTATTGCGCTAACCGGTGCATTGTTAACTCGATATGACTCACTGAGCATGACGCTGACGTGCAGTTACTGTTGCGGCGAACCGGGAAATGTGACGCGCAACAAGAACTGTGGCTGTGCGCATGCTAAAGCCGCCCGCGGTTTCTTCAAGTATATGCTTCAAACATTCGGCGATCAATACAGCGACGCGCAGTTGGTCGGCGAAGCATACCGCTGGCAAGCGATCTGGTATCCGAAAGGCATGGTTGAAGACTACTTACTTGCGACTGGCAATAGCGGTGCGATCGGCCACGCTACGCATGGCGGCGCCGGTGCTGATGGAATGCATGGATTAACGAAATAATCCTATGAATAAGCGTCCTTACATTGCCGGATTAATTGCAGCGGATGCACTCCTCGCTCTGTTTGTCATTCTGGTAACTAGTATCTCCGGCTGGGCGACGACCAAGAGCCAGTTCAGCCAGTATTGGTTTTTCCTCGTACCGCTAGCCGTCGGATTCGGCATCCAGGTGGGCCTGTACGTCCACCTACGGGAAACGCTGAAACGGGCCATGTCCAAGAAAGTCATGGGCGTGACCGGCGGAACGTCAACTGCGACCATGATTTCCTGCTGCGCCCACTACCTCGTAAATATCCTGCCGATCATCAGCACGGCTGGCGTCGCCAGTTTCATCGGACAGTACCAGGTCAAATTATTCTGGGTCGGGTTGGTTCTCAACCTGTTTGGCATTGTGTATATTTCCCGACAAGTTATCCGCGCCCGGGCACATATGGTTGGAAAGCAAACAATGCCTGAAACGATTTTGCCAGTCGCGCCACCGCTAATCAACAATGCCGTCGTCATTACCGTCTTTGTACTCGTCATAACGGCAGTATCGATTTTCTCCGGCCGAATCAGCCAACCAACTCCACCGGTCGCCGCAGCGGGGAATGCCTCAGGCTCGTCCGATTCCAGCCTGACAAAAACCAATGCAGAAAACGGCATGACCGTGGCCGTCACGCCGAAACGCAACACCGACGGATCGTGGGATTTCTCGGTGACTGTTGATAATCACGCGGTCAGCGTCACTCAAGACATGGTCGCGGTGTCTTCACTGGTTGACGGCTCGGGCGCGAATGTTGCGCCAACGTCGTGGACCGGAGATCCGCCCGGCGGGCACCATCGGAAAGGCGTCTTACAATTCAGTCCGTTCTCGACCGGTTCAGTCAGCTTGACCATTCGAGACCTTGGGAGTGTCACCTCACGCACATTCACGTGGGACAACCTTCCCTCATAATCACCGCTCTATGGATCACCAACAACACGACTCGAAAATGATGTGGCTGATGATGCTGGCCTGCGCCGTGCCGATCATCATCACCTCATTCGGCGGTTCCGGCAGCACCAGACCGATTATCTGGGCAACACTTGGCCTCGGACTCATGTTCCTCCTCCATTGGATCATGATGAAAGTCATGCATCGGAATAAGTCGGCACCACCCGATCACACGAATCCTACAGGCCAAGATAGTGCATCGGATAATTTATCTCATCACCATTAATATCTCAACTCCATGAACTCATCCCAACCAACAACGGTTCGTGACCCGGTCTGCGGCATGTCCGTTAACCCGGCCACGTCGCAATACTCGCACGACCACGCCGGTACGAAATATAATTTCTGCGCTCCGGCCTGCCGTGAACAGTTTATCGCGTCACCTGACAAGTTTTCGGCAAAAACACAACCAGTCTTGACCCGAAAACGTCCCGCGCTCGGTAAAGAAATATTGGTCGCTGGCGGCATCTTTGTCGCGGTGGTCGCAATACTCGTCATGGCCCGAGGTATCGCGCGCCAACAGGCTAGCACGAAAGTCGACAGCAAAATTATTGGTGCATCAGCGGGTCGGCATGAAACGATTGACGGCGGCCAAGGCGGCGTTATTGCTGAAGCAAAACATGAACAGAATTCGAACGATCTTGAGTTTAGCGTCTCACTCGATACCCATACAGTTGACCTGACGAGTTTTGATGCTGTACAACAGATTCGCCTTCATGCGGCCGGACAAGAATATGCCCCGGCAACGGTAGTCAATTCCGGGGAAAGATCGTCGCACCATCAAAACTACCAAGTGAGTTTTCCTTTGGTGGAAAATTCGAGCATCACGGTCGTGGTTCATGATGTCGGAGGGATTGAGGAGCGTCAGTTACCATTCCGTCTATGAATCCCGTTAGACAGCCGCCGCACCGGTTGCCATCCTCTCCAGGCTACGAATATGTCGATCACACTAACCGTCTAACGGAATGAATCTTCTCGTCAGTACTTCAATCGTCGCGGCTTTTGTGGCCGGGATAGCGGCCCTGTTCGCCCCGTGCTGCATCACAGTGCTACTGCCGTCATATCTCGGCTCGATCTTCCGCGAGCGGCGGAAAGTGTTTCTGATGACCTTTATCTTCTTTCTCGGCATCCTGGTGGTCTTCTTGCCGCTGGGTCTTGGGTCAGCGCTCTTCAGCCAGTTCTTGAGCCGCTACCATAACATCATCTTCGCGACCGGCGGCATCTTCCTGCTCGGCCTGGGGCTGACGATGGTGCTGGGGGTACACTGGTCGTTGCCGTTCCACGTCAACCCGCAACTCAAGCGTCACAATGCCTTCTCGGTCTTCACCCTTGGTATCTTCTCGGGTATTGCGACGACCTGCTGCGCACCAGTCTTAGCCGGAGTGCTGGCGCTGTCGGTTCTGCCCGGTTCGGTCTGGCTCGGCGGCGTGTATACGCTGGCCTACGTCATGGGCATGGTCGCGCCGCTGTTCGTGTTGGCGCTGCTCCTTGACAAGACCAAGGCCACGCAAAAAATGATGCGGATGCGTAAGCCAATCGAATATCGTCTCGGCCCCCGGACCGTCAGTCTCTCGATTCCGGATCTCATTTCGGGGCTGGTCTTTATTGGCATGGGAGTATTAACAACCTGGCTGGCGCTGGGAAACAGGCTGGCCATGCAGTCAGGTCTACAAGTCTCGATTAACATCTGGACCACCAAGTTCTTGCAGTCGATCCAGGGGGTCATCGATCTTCTGCCGCAATCGTGGTGGGCCGCGCTCTTTGCGCTCTTTTTCCTTGGGCTCACGGCCCGGGTCATTTATCTCTTTAGAAAGGAACAATCATATGAATCGAAAGAATAACGGCGGTACCATCGCGATCATCATTACTATTATCGTCGTCGGCGGTTTGGTTTACCTCGGCGCTTCGGGAAAGAGCAAGACGACGGGATCGTCTGCAACTGCCTCGGGAGACAGTGTGGCCGGGCACCACGGCGGCGCGTCCGGCCCGGCAAGTACTCTCGATACGTTAGTCGACAAACCGGCGCCGGACTTCTCACTGACGGATCACAACGGCAAAACGTACTCGTTGGCCCAACTAAAGGGTAAGGACGTGGTCTTATTCTTCAACGAGGGCGTGATGTGCTATCCGGCCTGCTGGAATCAGATCGCCTCGCTCGGATCGGACGCTCGTTTGGACACCAGCGATGTTGTGGCTTTGTCTGTCGTCGTCGATAGCCAGAAGGAGTGGGACCAAGCGGTCAGTCAAATGCCGGAACTGGCGCAAGCGACCGTCGTTCATGACAATGGCGGGAGTGTGGCATCGAAGTATGGCATGCTGACGACTAAGTCCTCAATGCACTATGGGCAGTTGCCAGGACATTCATACGTCGTCATCGACAAGGACGGGATTATCCGCCACGTCTATGATGATCCCAACATGGCCATCCATAATGACGCCTTAATTGGGGAAATTGCCAAGCTGTAACCTGTCCATGATCAAGCGAATTCTCATCGTCTGCACCCTCGGTCTCCTCCTGGCATCGGTTGGTGTCGCGTGGGCCGATGAATCGGCACCAAAAAGCGGTTCTGCGCCTGACTTGCTGCGGGCGGTGATCGTTCGCAGCGAGCCATCTCCTGACAGTGCGGATTTTCGTATCTACACCGTCAAAATTCTGGAGGGCGCAGACAAGGGAACTGAAGTCACTATTGGTGATAACGAAATGATCGCCTCGGTTGGCTACACGGTATTCAAGCCAGGCGACCGCGTCGTTCTTGGCGTGATCGACAAAGCTGAAGGAGGAACGGCGTACATCATCAATGATTACGAACGCCGAGGCTCCCTGTTGTGGCTGGTCATATTATTCGTCACGGCCGTCATCTGGTTCAACCGCTGGCGCGGCGTGCGCTCGCTTGTTGGGTTGGCCGCTTCGTACCTGGTGATTATCTCCTGGATTGTCCCGCAAATCGTGGCCGGTCACGATCCGGTCCGGACGGCGATTATCGGCGGAGCCGTGATTCTGATTGCCACCCTCCTGTTGACTGAAGGTTGGCGTCGCTCGATGTGGGCCGCCGCGGCCGGGGTCGTTGCGACCATGCTCGTTATCGGCTTACTGAGCCAATGGTCGATTGGCTTCACCCACCTGACCGGCGGCGCCAGCGAAGAAGCCTTCTCCTTGCAAAACATGAGTCTGGGAAATATCAACGTCCGCGGCCTGTTGATGGCCGGGTTTATCATCGGGACGCTCGGTATCTTGGACGACATCGCCGTATCGCAAGTCGCCGTCGTGGCCGAGCTACGTCGATCAAATATCCGCCAGTCCCGGCGGTCGGTCTACCAAGCGGCGCTCCGGGTCGGTCGCAGCCACATGGCCGCCATCACCAATACCCTAGTCTTGGCCTATGCCGGCGTTTCCTTGCCACTACTGGTATTGTTTCAAGCCGGTCAAGCCGAGGCCGGTCTAGTGCTGAACTCTGAATTAGTCGCAACCGAAATCGTGCGATCAGTAGTGGGAAGCCTCGGGCTGGTTTTGGCCGTTCCTCTGACGACAGCTATTGCCGTCTGGTTCAACGTCAAGTCATCTCACCCCGATGTCTCTCATGAACACTCAGTAGCACATCAGACATGAATCATTCATCACCAAACGTGCCAGAAGCTACAAGCACGAATCAACACGTGGCTAAACATCGCCACCTTTTCCGCCTACTCGCCATCAGCCTGATCGTGCTAGGCGTGGGGATAGTGTTATACCCGTTTTCACCGTGGATTCGTTATACAATCTTCAAGCCCGAACCGGTCTATCCCTATGCCACGAAACTCGCGGACGCGAAAACTACTTTGCCGGTTGTCGGCAACAAGACAGTCGTACCAAAAACGAACAGCATTCCAGCCGATGACCGCCTGGTCATTCCAAAAATCGGCGTTGACGTCACCATCGTTCCTGGGCAGGACGAACGAGCATTGGAAAAAGGTATTTGGCACATCCCTAACACGTCCTCGCCTGATCGCGGCGGCAACACCGTCCTATCCGGACACCGGTTTCGGTACTTGGCTGGTCCGAAGACGCTCTACCTGCTTGACCAGATGGAAATCGGCGATGTCATTATTGTCTACTGGAAGGGCATCGAATATGACTACAAAGTAGTCGCCCGCCGCATCGTCAATCCTGATGCCGTAGAAATCCTTGATCCGACTCCAGAACCACAGCTGACAATCTTTACCTGCACCCCTGTTTTCTCCACGAGGCAACGATTAGTTTTATTCGCGAAACCAATGTAAGATAGAAAGGTAATTATGAAGGAGGTGACCCACCATGATGGATTATGGAATGATGAATGGCGGTAGCGGATCAGGCATGATGTTCTTCGCCTGGATCACCTACCTGATCGTTAACGTCGCGCTGGTGTACGCCATTCTGTGTATGGCGAAGTACCTTAAGAAGTAATTGTCTGAATAACGATGAGTTTCTTCGTGATTATCCGTGGGCCATTGGGCTCGGGTAAAACAACTATCGCCAAAAAACTGGCCAAGACACTTGGTGCTGAATATATCGCCATCGATAGGATTGTTGACCAACATGGGCTGGATAAGGAAAAAGAACAAGGGTATATATCGCGGAGAAGCTTTATGAAAGCCAATAACATCGTTCTTCCAAAGACAGTTGAAATGCTCGATAAAGGCAAGCAAATTATCTTTGATGGGAACTTTTACTGGAGGTCTCAAATTGAGGATTTAATAAAAAGGTTGAATTTTCCCCACTTCATTTTTACCCTCAAAGCGCCACTGGAAGTCTGTGTTCAAAGAGACAAAGACAGAAGTAATTCTCATGGTCAAGACGCCGCCGAAGCGGTTTATAGAAAATCAACGGAGTTTGATTATGGCACACTCATAGATGTGACTAAACCCGTTGAGCAATCTCTTGAAAAAATGCTGTCAAAATTACCACACCGTAGTAAATCAGAATAGCTACCCCTGTATGTTCTTCCTCGCAAAAAAAAACTTATTTGCTGAAAAGACCCGCCTGATTATGTCCATCAGCGGCGTGGCCTTTGCGGTCCTGTTGATTTTGATGCTGGGCGGGCTGTATCGCGGCTGGCAGACGAAAATCACGGCCTACATTGACAGTTTGAACACCGATCTCGTGGTCGGACAGGCCGGATCGGCCGATACGACCCACAGCATGTCATTCCTTCCGGCCACCTTGGCGGACGACCTCCGGCAGGTGCGGAGCGTGACCCGCGTTGACGAGTTCATGGGCCGGCAGATCACGGTCAGTGACAAAGGGCAAGAGTGGCGGATCTTCATCGTCGGCATTAACCCGGCCGCTGGGCGCAACGGACCGATCAAAATGATCAGCGGCACTGCGAACATCGCTGATGGGCAAGTTATCATTGACCAGGCCTTCAGCCGAAAAACTGGATACGGCCTCGGCGATATCGTGCCCATTGCCGGTCAGCGCCTGACCGTGGCCGGCATCAGCACCGGCGGCAATAGTTTGATTTACCAGTACACCTTCGTGACTGAGAACGACGTTCGTGAGATTCTCCAACTCGGACCGCTGGTCAACTACTTCTTGGTGAGTACCAACAATCCAACTGACGTGACGGTATCGCTGGAACAGCAGTTTCCCGACCTCAACGTCATGACGAAGGCCGAATTTGCCGAGAACAATCGCAAAATCGTGACCGAGGTCTTCCTGCCGATCGTCGGCATTCTTTTTGTCATCGCTTTTGTGGTCGGATCGGCGATTGTCGGTCTGACGATCTACACCGCCACGATTGAAAAGTCCAGAGAATACGGCGTGCTGAAAGCCATCGGCGCTTCAAACGGCCTGCTCTACCGCGTCGTTCTTGAACAGTCCTTCATTGCCGGAGCCGCCGGCTTTATCATCGGTTTGGGATTGAGCTTTGTCATCAGTTGGATGGCCGGCTACTTCATTTCCGGGTTTATCACCGCGGTCAGCTTGATGGATGTAGTGTTGGTGTTTGTGGCCGCAATGCTGATGAGCTTGCTGGCGGCCTGGATTCCGGCCAAACGCCTGGCCTCGATTGATCCGGCCCTGGTGTTCAAATCATAGTATGGAAGAGATCCTCAAAGTCCACCACGTCAGCAAAACATTCGGAACCGGGCATACGGCCATCGAGGCGCTGAAAGATGTTCATCTGCATGTGGCCCCCGGGGACATCGTCCTGATCATGGGCCCGTCAGGTTCGGGAAAAACAACGCTGTTAACCATTGCTGGCGGCTTATTGAAGCCGACGAGCGGCGAAGTGTTCATTGATGGCCACAACATAACAAAACTCTCGGAGCGGGAGTTGCCCGCTATTCGGTTAAAATCCCTTGGTTTCGTTTTCCAAAGTTTTAACTTACTATCCGCGCTGACGGCTGAACAGAATGCGGTCATTCCGCTCATGATGGATGGTCAGTCATACGATTCGGCCCGGCCTCGGGCAACAAAAATACTAGAGCGCCTTGGGCTAGGCCAGCGTCTACATTCGTTGCCGGCACAATTGTCTGGCGGTGAAAAGCAACGAGTGGCGATCGCCCGGGCACTCATCAATGATCCCAGGGTGATTTTGGCTGATGAACCGACGGCTAACCTTGATTCCAAAATCGGACATGAGGTGATGCAAATACTTTGCCAGATCGCTTGCCAGGAGCATCGAGCCGTGGTCATTGTTAGCCATGACGAACGTCTCAAAAACGTGGCTAAAAAGGTCCTCACAATTGAGGATGGAAAGCTCACGAGAGAGGAAAATGGAGAGCACGGAAAAAACTGTTCGATGCAACACTAGAATTTTCTCGACGGCGGAATTTTGGCAAAAAATGCGATACTGCCCCGACACCCCTTAAGAGCGTCTCATTTTGAATTTCCCGACACCGACCCGCCTGCCTCAATAGGTGGGGGTGGTACTTAACTCATGTGGCCTGCCAGTATCAAGCCTCGAGTTAACGATAAAGTTCGGAGATTTTTTATCCAAGAAAAAACGCTCCCGGGTGAGAGCGGTTGATCAGGCCTCCTTGGCCAGATCGAATTTGGGAGGGTCGTCCTGCTGAAGAAGTTCGTGCTTCATACCGGTCAGCCGATCCCTCAGATCGGTGTCGATCTTCCTGACAGCCGCCAGGTGGGAGTTGTGCTCCAACTTGTGGGGGATGCGCTGCTCTTGCAGATGTCTGATGCACTCGATGTGCAACGTGGACAACTGGGCCTCATCCGGCTGTTCGCCGAGAACCTCCTGGAGGCGATACCGGGCCAGAGCGGCCAAGGGGCCCAAGTTATACAGTCCCTGCGACGGTGGGCTGACGTGTCGCTGGGCAATCTCGCGGGTGACCGTCGCGACCTGGGGCGGGAGCAGATCGAACTTCTCAGCCTGGTCCATGCGGAAAACCTCCATGCGGTCCGAGTGAATGGCAAACAACAGGCCGAAGATACAACTTCATCAACCTACACCCGGAGTTTTAGGCCGTCAACCCGGTACTACAACAATTACTGAGCAAACGTGCAGCATTGAATATTACGTAGGTTATTAAACAACAGTTTTCTTAATAACCATGATTGTTGTAGTACCGGGTCAACCCCTGAAAATGTGCAATTCTAAGGACTCTTACAGTGTGAATTTCTCCAAAGTTGCCAGGGGCCGGAATTTCCACCATCCCATGGTTGCAGGCGATATCGTCCACATATGGTTGCCAAGGCACTAGCGTGGACTTTCCCCCTAAGCGACTTTTCGATAATACAAGATTTTATCGAGGGGTCGTTCGGCAGGTCATAACATTGTTGCATGGCCGACTCACTGGCCCAACGATGGGTCCGATCATAATAGAGAAAGCTCCCAAATCCAATATAGATGATAAAGAGAATGGCAGTGGTAATGATGAGAGACTTTTTAAAAACGAATTTTACCAATAACCAGACCCCGGTGGTAATGCCCCAAATCGCGATTACGGTAAAAAATATCCCGTATCCACATCCCAGTTCACCGCCGCCGGTACAATCTCCTGGTCCAATAGATGCAAAACCATAGGCAACCCCAACAAGAATTGCGATTACAAAAGCTCCAAAAATGAGTCTCACGGCCTGAAGAATACCATGGCCAACCGACGTGGGACCCTTGAAGGGGGCTGAAACATCACTCGACACCATGGTATCCTCTATAAAAACCTATTAAGCCCAAGATTTTTTAAACGACCACGCCGGAGAGGGTCAATATTTTTTAGCCTGTCCGCCGAGCATCAGCGTCGTTTTGATGACCGTATCCGGGTTGAGGGACATTGAATCAATCCCCTGGTCGGCCAAGAACTGCGCAATATCCGGATAGTCCGACGGAGCTTGGCCGCAGATGCCGATTTTCTTGCCGGCCGCTTTCGCGCCTTTGATCGCCATGGTCAGCATTTTCTTGACCGCCTCGTTGTGTTCGTTGTAGATATGGCTGACCAGTTCGGAATCGCGGTCGACCGCCAGCGTAAACTGGGTCAGGTCGTTCGAACCGATCGAGAAGCCGTCGAAGAGTTTGGCGAATTCGTCGATCAGGATGACGTTGGCCGGGACTTCGATCATGCAGTAAATTTGGAACCCGTTTTTGCCTTGGACCAGGCCGGCGTCAGCCATGAGCTTGATGACTTTCTTCGCTTCATCGATCGTCCGGCACATCGGGATCATCAATTTGAGATTGGTCAGGCCCATCGTCTCGCGGACTTTGACCATCGCCTTTAGTTCCAGCTTGAACGCTTCGATGTACGCCTCGCTGTAATACCGCGCCGCGCCGCGCCAACCCATCATCGGGTTCGATTCTTTCGGTTCAAAACTTTCGCCGCCGATCAGCGTCGCGTATTCGTTCGACTTGAAATCAGACAGGCGGAGGATCACGTCCTTCGGATAAAACGCGGCGGCAATCATCGCCACGCCCGAAACCAACTTCTCGACATAGAATTCTTTTTTATCTGGGTACCCTTTCGTCACGGCGTCAATCTGCCGCTTGACTTTCGCGCTCTTGAGTTTATTGTAGGTGATCAAGGCCATCGGGTGAACGCCGATCCATGAGGCGGTAATGAATTCCTCGCGCGCCAACCCGACGCCGTCATTGGGAATGAAGCTCTGGGCAAAGGCCTGTTCAGGGTTGCCAAGGTTCATCATGATCCGAACTTTCGGCTTTGGCAGTGCTTTCAGGTCGTGTTTTTTCACCTCGAACTTGAGCAACCCTTGGTAGACGTTCCCAACCGAACCTTCGGAACACGCGACCGTCACATCCTGGCCGGTTTTGATCACGGTCGTCGCGTTCTTGGTCCCGACAATCGCCGGGATGCCAAGCTCGCGGGAAATAATCGCCGCGTGGGCGGTCCGCCCGCCGCGGTTCGTCACGATCGCCGCCGCGATTTTCATGATCGGTTCCCAATCCGGGTCGGTCATGTCGGTCACCAGGACTTCACCCGGCTTGAATTGGCCGATGTTTTTTACATCAAGAATCACCCGCGCCTTCCCGACGCCGATTTTTGAACCGACGGGTGAACCGGTCGTGACGATCGGGGCTTTATGCGGGGCGAGGACATATTCTTCAAGCGTATCAACGCTCTCGCGCGAGTGGACGGTTTCCGGCCGGGCTTGGACGATATAGAGCTGGTTCGACTGGCCGTCCTTCGCCCATTCCATATCCATCGGCTTGCCGTAATGGGTTTCGATCATGACCGCCCAGCGAGCTAATTGCTCAATTTCGGCATCGGTCAGAATGTACCGATCCTGATCAGACCGAGTTACGGCGATATCCTTGATCGGATTGGCCGGATTCGTCGTGTAAATTTTCCGGATCAATTTATCCCCGAGTTTCCGCGATAAAATCGCCGGTTTATTCTGGGCGAGCGTTGGCTTGAAAACGTACCATTCATCCGGATTGACCCGGCCGAGGACGATATTTTCTCCTAAACCCCATGAGCCGCTGACCAGGACCGCATTGCGGAAACCGGATTCCGTATCGATCGAGAACATTACCCCCGATGAAGCCTTGTCCGACCGGACCATTTTTTGGACGCCGGCTGAGAGACCGATGGTGAAGTGGTCAAAACCCTTATCTTGGCGATAGGAAATAGCCCGATTCGTGAACAGCGAAGCGAAGCATTTTTTCACAGCCACAATCACTGCTTGTTCACCCTTAATATTCAAAAATGTTTCCTGTTGGCCGGCGAATGAAGCGTCGGGTAAATCTTCGGCTGTCGCCGATGATCGCACCGCGACATCGACGTTCTTGCTGTACTCTTTTTCCAGTTTCCGGTAGTTGGTAATGATCGCCGTCTGCAAATCATCCGGCAGCTTCGCCCTCAGGATCGTCGCCCGGACTTTCGCTCCGCGGGCCGACAGGTTGGCCATGTTGGCGGTATCGAGGTCGCTCAGGATTTTCTTAATCTCATTTCGAATGCCCGCTTTTTCCAGAAAATAAAAATAGGCCGCCGAGGTGACGGCGAAGCCATTGGGGATCTTCACGCCCTTCGGAGTCAGGAGCGAAAACATTTCCCCCAAACTGGCGTTTTTTCCGCCGACGAGTTTGACGTCGATATTGCGCAGTTCACTAAACCAGAGAATGAAGGAGTTTTCACGAGCGGTCGGCATGTCGATGCTATTTATGATATGAGTTTGTTTGAAGGGTTCGGGCGGCCAAGGCGCCGAGACTGAGGATTGCGCCGACGAGGCCGAAGAGAATTGTTTCGAACAGAATATTGATCAGCCAGTACCCCGTCGGTTCAAGAGCGAACCGCGCCAGGCCAGTCATCAGGCCAAGGGCTAGGCCAGTCATGGCTCCAGCCGTCAGTGCTTCGATCCGCTGGCCGCGACGTCGTTGCACCAAGGAGCCGACCCAGACACACGCCGCGACCTGGATCAGCGTGACGAGGACGCGATTGGCTTGAAAGAGGACGAGCAGAATCGCGATCAACCCAGCCACAATAACCCACGGCCGAATCAGTGAGACGTATCGATCAACGCTCCAGCGGCCGACCGCTGACCGGGCTGCTTGTGGTGTAAAAGATTCGTCGATAGGTTGGTCAGTCTCCGACTGATCGCGATCTGACTGTTCCATGGCTGCAAGTATACCATAGTTGACCAAACATTTCCCCCGACACGTTTGACATTCGACGCCCGCTCCGTTAGGGTAGGTGACATTCCGATGTTCCTTTTGGGCCGGGCCAAGGAGGGATCATGCCAGACGCGAAGCAGTCTGCCTACACGGTGATGACCTTGTCGGAATGGATGTCAAAACATGGTTATGATCTGGACGACGTCGTCATCGCCCTCGACGAGATATTCGGGCTCCCGAAGCCGGAGGCCACGGCCATCTATCTTGAGGAGGAGATCGAACACCAGGCGCGGTTGCTGCTCTTTCTCGAACGGGATGAGATCCAGGCCATCGCCGGTTGGCGTTGGACCCTCCATGCTGACCACCTTGAAGTCTACTTCGGCGTTCGGCTGGAAAATACCGACCCCGACCTGCGGTATGAGGTGATCGGCGCGATCACCGCTCGCCTCGAAGCGGAGCGCATCCGTTCGAACCACGCGCAGGTTCGGTACGCTCTGTTGCAGTACTCGCCGATCGACCGCCAAATGAGCCAGGCTTGTCTCGATCTCGGCTGCCAACCGTGCAAGGAGATAAACACTTTCTTCAAAGATCACCTTGGCACGCGGTGGTCACTCCGCTCAATGAGGCTCCCCTTTACCGATTAGCCCCTGGCACTCCGCGAGGGCTTTTTTTTACCCAGCACCACTTTCCCAGGGAAAGTGGTGCTGGGTATACAAAAAAAATGACCCACTCCCGTTGGAAGGTCAAAATCTGGAGACTCAGCGCCCCGATACAACAAGCCCCACGAATGTGACCGTTGCAGTTTTGCCACCTGGGAGTGGGTTGAAAAAATGAGCCCCGCCGTTTTGGAAAAGATTCGAAGGACCACCCCTTCATGTTATCCTCTATTCCCGTTCGGCGAGGCAAGAGCAATTGTTGAAAAGCCTAGCAAATCGAAAAATCCTGTCAACCTCGTGTATCAGAAGGGGTCATCGGTAACAATCGATGGTGCTTGTAGATGAAATTGATCGGTGAGACATACCCTAGCGTGGCGTGCGGTCTGCGGAAGTTATATTCAATGAGCCATTCCGTCAGGTGATGGTTGAACCGGTCGGT
>ORJL010985910.1_pt1 | contig 72595 bp, 80 predicted proteins | sample 1779941 | NCBI WGS metagenome assembly ORJL01 (sample SAMEA104232317, study PRJEB22302) | groundwater metagenome | biome: forest; feature: aquifer; material: groundwater | place: USA | collected 2011-08-07 | depth 5.8 m | reverse complement strand
GCCCTCATGAAGTTGGAATCGCTAGTAATCGCGGATCAGCTATGCCGCGGTGAATACGTTCTCGAGTCCTGTACTCACCGCCCGTCACTTCAGGGGAGCCGGGAATACCTAAAGTTTCATTTCGGTGGGATCAAGGTAGATTCGGTGACATGGAAGAAGTCGTAACAAGGCACGCGTAGCGGAAGCTGTGCGTGGATCAATTAAATTAAAATATAATACTTCGGTATTATATTGTATCGATCGCATACGCAAGTATGCAGAAGGCGTTAATCGATGAGCCTAATGTCTCGATTCTTGTACTCCGTTAAATCGGGGCGCATGGAGGGGCAACTAGAAAGTTTTTATTCTTATCTAAGTTATATAACAATTCAGAAAATAACCTTCTGCTTCCGGCAGGGGGCTGTTTTTGTTTGTCAGTTATGCCGTCATTCCCGCATTTCGCGGGAATGACGGCATAATGAATCATATGAATTAATAACATTGTTTATTTTTTTGACTTTTAAATTTTGAAAATTCACTATGGTATTGAATCTATTTTTTTGTTATAATTTAGATTAATAAATTTATGAGTAAAATTCTTCTGATTGAGGACGACCCGTTCCTTTCTTCGCTTCTGGGAAACCGCTTGAAGAGAGAGGGGCTTGATGTCATGAATGTGAAATCCGGAAACGAAGCCGTGAAATCCATGAAGTCATTCGATCCGGATCTGATCCTTCTCGATTTGATTCTTCCCGGGAAATCCGGATTTGAAGTTCTGGAAGAGATGAATTCCGATCCGCAGGTCAAAAAAACTCCGGTCCTGGTGATTTCCAATCTCGGACAGGACACCGATCTTGCAAGAGCCAAGGATCTTGGCGCAATTGATTATGTGGTAAAGGCGAGGACTACGATAGATGAAATGGTGAAAAAGGTGAAGGATTCAATGGCCGCCCGATAAGGGCGGTTTTGGTTTGTGCTATAATAATGGAAAGCAATAAAATTAACATCCTTACAAGAAAAATGTCTTCCAAAGGTTTCACATTGCTGGAGCTGATAATCGTCATCGGCATCCTGGCCATCCTCGGTTCTGTTTCCGTATTAGTATTAAATCCGGCTGAATTGTTCAGGCAGGCCCGCGATTCCTCTCGTGTTCAGGATCTGAGCACTATGGCCTCGGCGATCGGTCAGTATGTTTCTTCAGTGCCTAATCTTGATCTGAACGGCACTTATGCAAATGCCGAATGCGCTTCCGGCGCCGGAGGGAAAGTTTATGTGTATGCGTCTCCGACGACTCAAAGTTTTGCCAATAGGGGAGGCGGATATACAGTCGTGGCTTCAAGGTCTATCACCGGAGGCGCTACGAGCTGGCTGCCGGTTCCATTCAATGACATCACTACAGGATCTCCGATAGCTTCAGTCCCGACAGACCCGACTAACTCCGGAGATCTGATCTATCGTTATGCCTGCGATCAGGGTCCTGCGACCTTCGAGCTCAATGCGACTTTTGAAAGCGCCAAATATACGACTGGTACGGATGAAAAGCTCACTAAGGACGGTGGAGATAACGACAGTTTCTATGAAATCGGTACGGATCCGGGTTTGAATCTTTAATAAGGTTATCAACAACGGATTCGGTATTCACATTAACACTTGTGCTATAATATAATTACGATTAAATAATCATTAAATAACTATGTCAAAAGGTTTTACATTGCTTGAGCTCATTATCGTCATTGGCATTTTGGCGATTTTAGGCACTGTTTCCGTATTAGTATTAAATCCGGCCCAGCTTTTCGCCCAGGCCCGTGATACGACCCGCATCCAGGATCTGCAGACTCTGAATAGCGCCCTTGGGCTCTATGTTTCTTCCGTTTCCAGCCCGGATTTGGATGGCGGCACATCCTCCTGTTCCACTCTTTGTTATACTAGCGCAAACCTCGGCGTATCCGCCGGTTGCCAGGGTGCAGGGGATTTAAGGCATGGAACTAAGACCGCCACTTATGACTCCGATCGGCTCGTGGATGGAACTGGTTGGGTACCTGTGGCATTTTCCGGATTGCCTGGGGGTGCTCCGTTATCAGCTTTGCCGGTTGATCCGACAAATGATACGACCTATTTCTATACCTATGTCTGTGAAAATACTGCGAAGACTTACGAATTGAATGCCAATCTGGAGAGTATCCGTTATACGAGCGGTGCGGATAATCGGGAGAGCATCGACGGTGGAAGTAGCGCGACCCTTTACGAAATTGGAACCGAGCCTGGCTTGGACATCTAATCTCTTTTGATGACAGTTCTTGCGATAATCTTTCTGACAACGTTATTTTTGTTGCAGCTATGGCTGCCAAAGGCCCGGCTTAATCAAGCTGGGTTTTTGATTTCCGCTTTCTCCGTGATTTTAGTTTTCGGCTTTGCCGGATTTCAGTCTTGGAAACAATACCAGCTTTGGTCAGTCGGGGATACGACCAGGTTTCTTCTTCCGCCTTATCAGAGTCTGGATTATTTCGTCTATTATTCCCGTTATCGCTTCTTCAATCCGTATCTTGTTTCCGGATTGATGGGCATCTTGTTTTTTCTCGGTACCAGAAAACTGAATCTGAAATATGCGAGAAGATTTTTCGAGGATATCGAACCGTATTTTCTGGCTGTTTCCATGTTCGTCCTTGGCACCCCGGGCTGGTTAGTTTATTTGCTGGTATTTTTAGGATTGTATCTTATCGTCAGCTTGAGTATAACCTTTTATCATCTTTTCATGCTGAAAGAGGGTCAAATCCGTGTTCCACTTTTTTACCTTTGGCTACCCTCGGCGATTTCCACTATACTTATAAGTAGATACCTGGTTGATTTGCCTCTTTGGCAACAACTGAAATTTTAGTCAAAAGTCCATAAAGTCCAAAGTCGTTTAAATTCTAAGCATCAAGACTTTATAGACATTCGACCCTTAGACTACTTACATGCAAATTCCGAATGAAAAATTGAAGGAGTTGATCATCGCCGAAGGCCTCACGACTCCGGAGATTTTTGACGAGGTGGTATTTGAGGCGGCGCGCATGGAACAGGCCGTTCCGGACATTTTGATTTCCAAGGGCATAATGACGAAGGATTATTTCAGTGAGCTCTTGGCCAATTATTTCGGTGTCAAGAAAGCGAATCTTTCTTCGCAGAATGTGGATGAATCCGTCCTTCGGCTTCTTCCGGAAGATATCTCAAAGGACAAGAGGGCGGCCGCATTCCAAAGGGAAGGGGACGGTCTTATCGCAGTGGCGATGGAGGATCCGAGCGACCTTGAAGCCACGGAATTTTTACGCCGTTATCTCAATTCAGAAATCCGTCCGTACCTCGCGTCTTCCGGCGATTTGAATTTCGCGTTGTCGCTTTATTCAAAAGGCGGAGCTGAAGATTTCAAGAAACTTATCGAAGAAAACGTCGCTACCACTTTGCGTTCCCGGGCCACCGGAATCGAGGAGGCGGCCCAGGATCTTCCGATTGTCGCTATCGTGGACAATATCGTCGCTTATGCCGCCACCACCCGCGCTTCCGATATCCATATGGAAATTTTTGAGGACGCGCTTCTTATCCGTTACCGTATAGACGGCGTTCTTAGGGAAGTTCTTCGCCTGCCGAAAGAAGTCCATCCTCCGCTGACCGCCCGCATTAAACTACTGGCCGGATTGAAACTTGATGAACATGCAAAGCCGCAGGACGGACGCTTCCGTCAGCGCATCGGCCGCGATTACATCGATCTCCGCGTTTCCATCATTCCGACTTTTTACGGGGAAAAGACGGAAATGCGCCTTCTTTCCGGAACCCAGCGCCCGCTCGCTTTCGAGGAAATCGGCATGCTTGAGGATACCGTGAAGATCATCGAGGAAAGCATCAAGAAGACTTTCGGAATGGTGCTTATCTCCGGTCCGACCGGTTCCGGTAAGACGACCACCCTTTATTCCGTTCTGAATACCCTGAACAAACCGGAGGTGAACATAGTGACCGTTGAAGATCCGGTTGAATACAATATCAAATATGTGAATCAGACGCAGATAAATCCGGCCGCCGGAATAACATTCGCAAGCGCGCTTCGCGCCCTTCTCCGCCAGGATCCTAATATCATCCTCGTAGGTGAAATCCGCGATGAAGAGACTGCGGAAATTTCCGTCAACGCCGCTCTGACCGGCCATTTGGTGCTTTCCACCGTACATACGAATGACGCGCCGACGGTTCTTCCGCGTCTTCTGGATATGAAAATCCAGCCTTTCCTTGTGGCTGCGGTCCTGAACCTCGCCATGGCCCAGCGCCTGGTAGGAAGAATCTGCGCGGATTGTATCGAGTCTTACAAGCCGAACGATGCTATAATACAGATAATAAGAAGCCAGATGAAGGACCTCGGCGCTGATGAGTATAAGCCGGCCAAGGTTTTTTATCGGGGCAGAGGCTGCAATAAGTGCGGACACAGCGGACTCCGCGGACGTATCGGAATATTCGAGACAATGAACGTCGATGAGGAAATCCGGAAATACATCAGCGAGTCGGAATTTTCGCTTGATGGACTGAGGAAGTTGGCCCGCAAAAAAGGAATGATAACCATGTTCGAGGATGGTGTGCGTAAAGTCGAGATAGGAATGACAACTATCGAAGAAGTATTAAGAGTTATCCGGGAATAATCCCTCATACAACAAAGACAGGAATCCTAAACGAAGTGAAAGATTTTATTCAAGCAATTATGACTATCGCCATAAAGCGTCAATTAATTAATGAACATCGTACTGCGCGCAGCTTCGCAGTCTTTGTTGTGTGAGGGATGAGATTCCATTACATAGCATCACAGACAGACGGCAGGGTGACCGATGGGGAAATGGACGCTTCCGGTCCGGATGAGGTTTTGCAGTCCCTGATGAGTAAGGGGCTGCGCCCTGTTTCCATAAAAGCCATGAAGGCCGGACTTGGGGCGAATGCCCGGATTTTTGGTCAGGCGATTTCAGTTTCAGATAAGATATTTCTCACGCGATATCTTTCTTTGATGCTTAAATCCGGAACCGATCTTTTCAGCGCAATCAACATTCTTATTAATGACTTCGACAAGCCGACCCTGAAGGCCCTGCTGATTGAAATCCGGGCGAATCTTGAAAAAGGAAATCCGTTTTATACGACTTTCACGAATTACCCGAAATATTTTTCTCCCGTTTACATCAATCTCGTGAAAGCCGGGGAAGTCTCCGGAAATCTCAGTGATGTTCTCGATAGTCTCAGTGTTTCTCTCGGAAAAGAGCAGGATCTCCGGAATAAGGTCCGGGCGGCCCTGATTTATCCCGTCATTCTTCTTTCGCTTTCATTCCTGATGCTTCTGATGCTCGTCACTTTCGCGCTGCCGAAAATAGCCGGAATTTTCACCGGAACAGGATTCACTCCTCCTCTTTTCTCCAGGATAGTTTTCACCATCGGTCTTACTCTGAATAAATACGCAGTAATCGTTTTTCCGGCCATCGCCGGAGCGGCTTTCGGAGGGTGGTACTTTTTTGCAAAAACTTATTCCGGAAAAAAGACGCTCGCCTTCATCGGTTCCCGGTTGCCGGTCATCAGTGAAGTCATAGACCGCCTGGCGCTCCAGCGTTTCGCCAGCACTCTTGCGGCTCTGATGAAAGCCGGCCTGCCTATAATCGAATCAATTGAAATAACCGCCGATGCCGCCGGTTCTGATAAGCTAAGGAACAGCCTCATTAAAATTTCCAGGGAGGGAATTTCCAAAGGTCTCACTATCGGCGAGGCTTTCCGCCGCGAGGCCGCTTTTCCGCTGGTTGTCACCAATCTTATCGCGATTTCCGAAAAAGCCGGTCATATAGATGAGATATTGAAGACGCTCGCGAATTTCTATGAGCAGGAAGTGGATGCTTCGGTGAAGACGCTTGTCGCATTCATCGAGCCGATACTTCTTCTTATGATCGGTGTCCTGATCGGGACTATCGCCCTTGCTGTCATCGTGCCAATTTATCAATTAGTCGGGGGAATATAAAAATATGAACAAAAAAGGTTACACATTGTTCGAAGTCATGGTCGTCACCGGAGTCACTATTATTTTCGGAGCCGCGGCGATTCTCAGTCTTCCGACCAGTCTTCAGACGAAAACTGAAGTTCTTGATGCCATCAATAATCTCAAACAGCTCATCTCCCTTGCCCAGCAGAATGCGATTTCCCAGCTGAACGGAGCCAAGTGGGGGGTTCATCTGGATGCGACCGTGGCCGGAAATCATTGCTATCAGCTTTTTTACGGGGATACTTATGCGACCGGAACGGTGGTCCAGACCGTCTGTCTTCCGAATGGGATGAGCTTCATCAGTCCGTCTCAGGGGACGACTGAGGATATAATATTTGAAAAAGTGACCGGTGAGACGGAATTCGGGCATAGTATCGTCATCGGACTGGATTCCGCCGGCGGTTCATATGATGAGACGAATTCCAGCAATCTTGTCGTTGCGGAGGGCAGCGGGATTCTGACCCAGACTGATGCGGTTCCGAGTCTGAATTTTTCAGTAAGCGCCAATCCGGCTTCCGCAACCGTCCAGTCCGGAGGATCGGCGACTTCTGCGGTCAGCGTGGCGGTCATTTCCGGAATTCCCCAGACCGTTAATTTTTCCGCAACCAATCTTCCGGCCAATACTACGGCATCGTTCAATCCTGCAAGCTGTCTGCCTGGTTGCAGTTCTGTCCTTACTTTGGATACGACATCCAATACTCCTGGCGGAAGTCATCAGATTACCTTGTCCGCCACTGCCGGATCCCTGGTGAGGACGACGAATTTTACATTGACGGTCAATACGCAGACTGTACCTGATGCGCCGACCAATCTTTCCGCAAATCCTGGCGCCATGCAGATCTCACTGACTTGGCAGGCTCCGGCTTTCACCGGCGGATCGCCGATAACCGGATACAGTATATACAGAAGTACGACTTCCGGCGGAGAATCCGCTCCGGCCATCGGGACCTCAGGCGTGACATCTTTCACTGACAGCGGGCTTACTCCGGGCGTGACTTATTATTATAAAGTTTCCGCAGAGAACGCCGTCGGCGTAGGAGGCATGAGCAATGAGGCTTTTTCCGTTCCTTTGGCTTCCGCTCCGTCCGCACCTCAGAATCTCAGCGCCGCTCCGGGAGGACAGATTTCCATTACCTGGCAGGCTCCGGCAAGTGATGGCGGATCAACTGTCATTAATTATAATGTTTATCGAAGTACATCATCCGGCACAGAGACTTTTTACGCAAACGCCGGAAACCAGCTTTCTTACAGCGATTCATCGGTATCAGTCGGAACGACTTACTATTATAAAGTTTCCGCAGTGAATTCTTCAGGAGAAAGCGTCTTAAGCAATGAGTCCAGCGCCGCTCCGGTTGCTGTTCCCGGAGCTCCTACCGGACTTTCTTCAGAGCCGGCTGACGGGCAGGCGATACTGAATTGGACTGCGCCGGCTTCAGAAGGTTCTTCTCCGGTCACGAATTATAAGATTTATCGAGGAACGACTCCGGGAGGTGAATCATTAATCAATACGATAGGTAATTTGCTGACTTATACTGACACAGGACTTACAAATGGAACAACTTACTATTATAAGGTTTCCGCAGTAAGCGCGGCAGGCGAGGGATCGTTGAGTTCTGAGCTCTCCGTAGCTTTACCGACACTCTGGATTTCACAGTCAACGACTATTCCGTGGCCTCCAACCTGCACATTGTCCAATAAGGCGATTCATGGCGCATCACTTGTTTCGGCCGGCGGTAAACTGTATCTTGTCGGAGGAATTTTTGTGCAATATTCAGGGTGGTCTCCGGTACGTTGTGCGGATAACGGGATCCTTGAATTCAATTCCGCAACAAATACCTGGGTGGCTAAGGCCGCAATGTCCGCTCCAAGAAAAAATATGGCTGTTTCCGTCGTCGGCGATAAGATTTACGCAATCGGAGGAATTTTAATAAGCGGCGGCACATATTCGGCGGCGAATGACATGTATGACCCGGCCTCAAATACCTGGACTTCCAAGGCGGCCATGCCGGCCGGAGCTCGGCAGGCTTCTTCCGCCGCTTTCAATGGAAAGATCCATGTTGTTGGCGGTTATACCGGTTCCGCCTATTCCGGGCTGAATGAGATTTACGACGCATTTAATAATACCTGGACGACCGGAGCGAGTTTATCAGTTCCGCGCCTTACTATGATTTCTTCCGCCGGAGGCAGGATTTATGCGGCGGGATTTTCGACCGGCGGAGGCGCCATTGGAAATCATGATATGTACGACCCGGTCGCCAATACTTGGACCGGTAAAGCATCAATGCTGACTGCCAGATCCGGATTCGTAGTCGCCGGTTCAGCGAATACTGTCTATACACTCGGAGGCGGCGGACCGCTGAATATAAATGAAAGTTATAAAGAAGATGTTTGGCAGTCTCGTCCCAATCTTCCATTTACAATTGGAGGCTATGGATTCAACTCCGGAGCCGCTTTATTGAACAGTTATATCTATATCCTTTCAGGTACTACATTGCATCATTACGATATCGGCGCTCCGCAGAATCTTACGGCTGTTCCGGGAAATGGAAATATAACTCTGAATTGGCAGGTTCCGACTACCAATAACGGATCAGGAGTCACGAATTACAAGATTTATAGGGGGACTGTTTCCGGCGGTGAGACTCTGCTTGCGACAGTCGGAAATGTGCTTACTTACCAGGATACCGGCCTTGTCAATGGAACGGCTTATTATTATCAGGTTTCCGCCGTATCCGGAGTGGGTGAGGGCGGCGCTAGCGTAGAAATTTCGGGTACCCCTACCCCTCCTTGGACAACTAAAGCGCCAATTCCGGTCACGCATGGATCGGGATATGCCGTCGCTGAGGTGAACGGAAAAATTTATGTGATCGGCGGTAAGACTGGAGGCGGGTATGGATGTATGGCTATCGGCTGTTCTCCGCCACCTCCGATAACTTACCTGACTACTAACGATGAATATGATCCAGTAACTAATTCTTGGGCAAGCAGAGCTCCGATGTCTGTAGGCAGGCAGGGTGCGGCCGCGGTCAGCATAAACGGTAAAATATATGTCATCGGAGGCTATAATTCAGGCGGATATTCGAACGCTGTGGAGGAATATAATCCGGCCAATAATACCTGGGTTTCTAAAAATCCGATGCCGACTGCGAGAATGAGCTTGGCGGCAAATGCCGTCAATGGGAAGATTTATGCTACGGGCGGTTCAAGCGGTAATGCTAATGAAGAATTCGATCCGATTAATAATGTCTGGGCGACTAAGCTGAATATTCCGATAAGTATGACTGGTCCGGCTTCTGCCGCAATGAACAATAAGATATATGTCACTACCGGCGCATATGCCGTGACGGATAATTATGAGTATGATCCTGCAAATAATACCTGGTCCCAGAAAGCATCCATTCCGACATGGCGATGTTGCGCGCCGGGAGTATCATTCGGTGATAATTATTATGTATTGGGAGGTTATGGCAATGCAGGCTTTCTTTCTCTGAATGAGGCTTATAATCGCCTGAATGATTCCTGGACAGTTAAATCATCAATGCCTGTTGCAATGTATTTCGATTCTCCAGATGTCGCCGAGGCATCGAATGGGAAAATTTATGTGCTCGGCGGAGGCGGGACGATAAATCTTGAATATAACCCGTCTGCAGATTGAAAATTAAAACGTCCCGCTATCGGGACGTTTTAATTAGAGGGGCCTGATAGAGTTTAATATTTTTTCATTATCAGGAATTTCATTTCCGGAAAATTGTATCAGTGAATTGTTATTCAGGATGATCACTTCAAGACCGGCTCCTCCATGTGTACTTTGAACACCACGAACTACAAGCGCATCAAAGCTGCCGATTTTTTCAAGCTTGCTGTTATATGCCGGATTAAGAGGGGATTTCCCGTATGTGCTGTCTGAGTAATTTTTCGCATCTGTCAGATTTCCGATATTTTTCGGTATAGATCCGGCGCGTATTATGATTCCATAATTTCGATTGATCTGATCTTTTGAATCCGGAGCGGTCAGTTTCAATATTCCGGCCTGTTCAAAATTTTCCTGCGCCCTCCAATCGGCCGGATATTTGATTGAAAAACCGTATATTTCATTTTTGTAAACTGTAAGGCCGTAGGAATATCTGAAAAAATAGAAAGTCCCGAATATGGCTGTCAAAAGTACCAGAGAAATGACTATGAGCTTGTTTTTATTCATATCTTGATTATACCATTTATGGCGTTTAATCCCCGGCAATTATGATGTAGAATATAGTTAATAAATTACATGCAATTGCCTGTAAAAAACCTTAATTCACGTCTCGGATATACGCTTATCGAGATACTGACCATTCTCGGCATCACCGCAGTTGTCGGGACGGCGGCTTTGGTGAATCTCCCAACCATGTTCCGATCGGAAAGTATTTTGGATGCAGCCGCCTCTGAATTGCGCGCCCAGCTTACTTTCGCCCAGCAGAACTCCGCCTCCCAGAATCTCGGCGACAATTGGGGGGTTTATCTGGATGCGACCGCCGCCGGATCGCATAATTATAAAGTGTTTCGCGGTAACAGCTATGCCGTCGGCACTGTCATTCAGACCGTATCGCTTCCGTCAGAGGTGATTTTCCTGAGTCCGGCTCAGGGGAATATCGACGAGGTTATATTTGAAAAAGCTTCCGGTGATTCGCTTGATCCGCACAGTATTATTCTGGCGCTCGCGGCGGATAATTTGCAAGCGAGATATATAGCGATTTCCGCAGGAACCGGTTTGATAACTCTGTCAAACACCGAGCCGGCTCTCGATCTTTCCATATCTCTGTCCGCCGGCTCGGGGACTGTGCAAGCCGGAAGCTCTCTGGATGTGAATATATCCGTATCATTATTGAGCGGTACTCCGGCCCCGGCTGATTTTTCAGCCTCCAATCTTCCGGCGAATGTCACCGCTTCTTTCGCGCCGACGAGCTGCACGCCGAATTGCAGCACGGTGATGACTTTGACCGCTTCACCTTCCGCTCCGGCCGGAACGACTGCAATATCCGTAAATGCGGTCAGCGGGTCGATAATCAAATCCGCTAATTTTTCTCTTACAATTGTCGATCTCATCGAGTTTTCGCTGGCTGCGGACCCGGTTTCCGGGAATGTAGACAGCGGATTGATCGGTCAGGTGACGAGTTCTATCACTGCGATCAAGAGCTCCGGAAATCCGGCTGATATTATTTTCTCCGCTTCCGGATCGCCAACCGGGGCGACTGCCGGATTCTCTCCGGCAAATTGCATTCCTGATGATTCCTGTTCGGTTCAGATGACTGTTGATACTTCGCCTTCGACTCCTACAGGAACTTCGACTATATCTGTCACCGGAACGGCCGGATCGGTTGTCCGCACAACTAGCTATGACCTTGTTGTGAAGCCGTTCAATTTTTCCATATCGCTTTCTCCCGGATCGGGATCAGTCAGTGAGGGTATAGCTGGAGACGCAATCTTTTCAGCGAATATTTCCAGGATAAGCGGTGCGCCGCAGAGTGTTTCTTTTTCCGCATCCGGCTTGCCCTCAGGAGCGACTGCGTTTTTCTCCGGCGCAAACTGCACCCCTTCCGATACCTGCAGTTCAGATGTAACGATCAGCGCAAATTCGTCAGTTGTCGCCGGAAATTATGCAGTAGCGATAACTGCTACCGGCGGCTCTGTTTCTAAGACGGCAAATTTTTCTTTCACAGTTACACCTTATGATTCCGTATCTGTGAAATCTTCAGTTATGCCAAGCGGGAGGTACCTTATGGGCGGTGTAGTCGGCCCGAACACCAGCTTTATGTATTTTTTTGGAGGTCAGGATGCCAGTAATTGGCTCACACAGGTAGCAAGGTATGATTATTCTTCGGTAGTTACGGCGTATGGCAACGCATTCACCAGGAGGAGCGGCATGGCCTGCGCGCCAAGCGTATTGACCGCAAGAAATTATTGTTTCGGTGGATACGCCAACGGATCTTATTATGGGGAAATTTATGAATATTACGGTGGTCAGAATTGGTGGGACCAGAGCATAAATGTAAGAGGGGGTATAGGCGCACGCGCTGATGCGTCCTGCGTCGAGAGTTCTGTAACGAAAAAGATATATTGTTTCGGAGGCGCAGATAACTACGAGGGCTGGTGGGGCGCTAAGAATGAAATCTTGGAATATGACTCTCTGGTAAGCACGGTAACCACGAAATCCGCTACTTTACCTGGAGGGCGTCGAGGTTTGTCCTGTGTGGAAAGCGAATATAACGGAAAAATTTATTGTTTTGGGGGAGTTTCCGGAAGTTCTTATTATAATCAGATAGTTGAATATGATCCGGTGAATAATGCGATTGTTACCAAGGCGGGTGTTCTTCCGAGTACCCGGGCGTATCTTTCCTGCGCTGAGAATTCTTATACTCAAAAAATCTACTGTTTCGGCGGGGCGAATTGGAGTTCGAGCCTTCTTTATAATCAAATTCTGGAATATAATCCCGCAAGCGATGTCTTGGTGACAAGGCCGACCGTAACGCCTCAGTCGATTGCCGGTCAGTCATGTTTGGAAAATCCTGTCGATCATAAGATATATTGTTTCGCCGGAAAGAACGGTTTCAATTGGAATTCTTACACGAATCAGATTTTTGAATATCTGAGGAATAGCCTGGCCGGATTTAATATTTCTCAGTCTTCCCACTACGGATCTATTTATCCCGGGCAGTCTGCGTTGTCGTCATTTACTGCGAGCATGTTCAGCGGCAGCGCGCAGAATGTTTATTTTGAGGTTTCCGGCAGCCTGCCTTCCGGAGTCACCGCTGCAATGAATCCTTTCGTATGTTCCGCGCCCTGCACTTCGACCCTTTCAATCGATACCACAGAGGCGGTTGCGCCAGGTATTTACCATATCGGAGTTAATGCAACCTCTGACGGTATTACCAGGAAGTCTTATTATCGATTGACTATCAATAGTTTTACAGCGCCATCCGCTCCGCAAAATCAGTCCGGCAATTATACTGTCGGGCAGATTACATTAAGTTGGAGCGCTCCATTGTCGGATGGCGGAAAGGCAATTAGTAATTATAAAATATATCGTGGAACGACTCCCGGAGGAGAAACGCTTTTAGCCACCACTGGAAATGTTCTGACATATTCAGATAATTCCATAGATAACGGGACAACTTATTATTATAAGGTCAGTGCAGTGAATACTGTAGCGGAAAGTCCTTTGTCCGGGGAAATAATAGTGAATAAACTGCGCACATTCGTAACCAGTGGAAGATGGACGGGCGCAATGGGCGGATTATCCGGCGCTGATAATCTTTGCCAGTCGGCTGCCAATTCCGCATCGCTTGGCGGAGCCTGGAAGGCTTGGCTGAGCACTGCTTCCGTATCTGCGTCATCCAGATTAGTCAATACATCAAAGGCCTATACTTTAGTCGATGGAACCACTTTGATTTCAAGAAATTGGTCTGATCTTACAGATGGCTATCTTGATTACTCGGCGATAATTAAATTTGAAAATGGCCAAACGCTTTCAACCTCTTTAACTTTTGAAAAAATAGTGTTTACAAACACTACTGAAAGCGGCGGAAATTTTGGCGGAGATTGCAATGGTTGGACATCCTCTTCATTCTATAGTTATCCTTGGCTCGGATACGCAGATAATACCTACTATAGGTATTACGAGTGGACAAGGGGTAGTTATGGTAATTGGTCATGCGGAACTATTGCGAGATTATATTGTTTTGAGCAGGGAAGTCTGATTGCGCCTTCTATTTCCGCTACGCCTGGCGTCGGTCAGATCACTTTGAATTGGTCAGCGGTCAGCGGCGCCACCGGTTATAAGGTTTATCGCGGAACCGCGTCCGGAAATGAAACATTGTTTGCGACACTTGGATCCGTGACTTCATATGCGAATGCCGGATTATCAAACGGTTCGACCTATTTCTATAAGCTGAAGGCGATCACTGCCGTTGAGGAGAGCGATTACGGCAACGAAGTCAGTGCGACAACTTATTCGCTTTCCGGAGCTCCTCAGAATCTCACTGCGCAGGCCGGAACCTATCAGATAACTTTGAATTGGGATGCGCCGGTTTCAAATGGCGGTTCGTCGATAACTAATTATAAGATTTATAGGGGCACATCTCCTGGCGGCGAGACTTTATTGGCTACTATCGGGAATGTTCTGACTTATACGAATACAGGATTGTCTAATTCCGTTACATATTATTATAAAGTTTCCGCTGTAAATGCAGTCGGGGAAAGTTCGCAAAGCAATGAATCGACCGGCATTTCTCCATATCCTGTTGTTTCAAGCGCGCCGCAGAATTTGAGCGGCGGTCCGGATATCTACAGCGTTGCTCTAAGTTGGTCGGCACCGTCATTTGACGGGTATGCGGCGATAACTCAGTATAAAATTTACCGGAGCGCGACCGCCGGAAATCCGGCCCCGACTTTGATTGCTGCGCTTTCTGCTCCTATATATTGGTATAATGATACTTCAGCTCCGCTGGGAGTCACCAATTATTACAAAATAAAAGCTGTAAATAGTGTCGGCGACAGTCCTTTCAGTAATGAATTTTCCAATCGTTACATATGGCAGAATGTTTCCGGTGCCGGTAATTATGGAGAATCCTGCATGTCCTGGCTGACCAGGACAGGGCAGAGGGAGTTGGTTCCTGATAGCATCTGCGCTGGATACTCGAATCAGGCATGCCCGTACGGATTAGATAATCCGAATAAATGCGTTTATGTCAGATCGGATGGTCATGCTTGGCCTGCTGATTGGGCGAGTTCTTATACAGACGGATATGGAAGTCCTTATTATCCATCCTGGTCGGGGACTCCATATAATAATCCGGGTGTTTTCGCTACGATGTATACTCGAATATTGAAATAACCGAACCGCCCCGGAGGCCGGGGCGGTTTTTGTTTCGCTGTGTTAAAATATAATTAATGAGAAAAGGTCAGTCGTTGATAGAGGTTTTCGTAGCGCTCGGGGTGGGCGTCCTTATGATCGGGGGAATCACCGGCGCCTTTTCAGTGATCCTCAGATCAAATGATTTCGCGGAAAAGACCCGGAATGCGACGATCTTGAATGACGGCCTGGCGGAGATGACGAGGTCTTTTGCGGACGGGAACTGGCCCGGAATTTATAACCTCCTCAATGGTTCGGCGAATCGCTATCACCTCATCAATTCTTCCGGAATAATCACTCCGCAGAACGGAAGCGAGTCTATCACTATGGGAATTTTCGATTATTCCCGCTCATTTTACGTCGACAATGTTTCCCGTGACGGAAGCGGCAATATCGAGGCTGTTTATAATGCTGATAATGATGACCCTTCAACCCAGAAAATCACGGTTGAGACTGTTTATTCGATAGTCGGAGTATCCCGCACAATTTCAACCTGGTTTTATGTGACGCGGATGAGGAATATCGTGATCGGTCAGACGGATTGGTCCGGAGGCGCCGGACAGGCCGGGCCGATTTCAGAGCTGAACAACCGCTTTGATTCCCAGGTGAATGTGGATTTCACCACTACTCCCGGTTCGATCACTCCTGTCCCAGGCGCATGCATTGCTGATGATGACACAAGCGAATGCGAGTTGTTCTCCAGCATTTTCGATACCGGATTGTCCGGCGGAGTGGGTTTCAATAATTTCATGTGGCAGGGCGATCAGCCGTCCGGAACTAAGATAAAATTCAAAATCGCCGCTTCCAATGACCCTGTCGGCCCATGGAATTTTTCCGGTCCTCCGCTGAAGCCTTCAGGTCCGGACGTCCAATACTCAGTTGATCAGGAGACATTCAATAATCAGCGCTATTTCAAATTCAAAATCATGTTCGATTCCGCTTCAGGGGGAAGACCTAGGATTGATGATGTTTCTATTAGTTTAAGCCGATAAAATGGAGAATAATTTAAAAATTAAAAATTTAAATTTAAAATTTACGCGCGGAATCGCCGCCCTGCCCCTTGTATTGATGATCGGCAGTCTGATAACGGAGATAACCGTCGCGTTGATGGTGAGCAATTTTCTGCTCACGCAGTCTGAGGCGGGTCTGAGCGCCAGCTCCGAGGCTTTTCTGGCCGCGCAGGCCGGTTATCAGGATGCATTCATGCGCATAATCCGCAATAAGGAATATTCCGGGTCGTACACGCTTACTTTTCCGGACAGCGCGGTAGATGTGACTGTCTGTTCCGATGCTCCGGAGCCGATCTGCGTCGGTCCGGACAAGGATAAGATAACAGTATTGGGGAAGTCTCAGAATCGGAACAGGAAATTTGAGGCGGTTCTTGACGTGAGTCAGTCGACCGGTGAGGCGCTGCTTTCCACGTATGTGGAAGTCGCGCTCTGAAACAAACCGTTTTCATCTGGGGTATAATTAAAACATGAATGAGCAACTGGAAAAATTGAAAAATTCCTTTTCGCGGCTGATTTTTCCGCACGAACCGATTCCGGGACTTGAAATCAAGGATGCGGCTCTTCGCATCGCCGTAATAAAAGACGGTAAGCTCAGGAAAGAGGGCATATTGCTTGAACCGGGGATAATCGAAGACGGCGCCATCAAGGATAAATCCCGCTTGATCGGACAATTGAAAGATCTCAGGAATCAGTTTTCTCCGGGTGAAAAAAACAAGGTCCCGGTGATCGCAATCGTTCCTTCTTCAATCGTCTATGCGAAAGTATTTTCACTCCCGCCTCTCAGCGAGCAGGGGAAGTTGGAGGCGATCCAGCTGAATCTGCAGAGTATTTCCCCGATTGATTTCAAGTCCGCATATTCGGATTGGGAAGCTCTAGGCGGGGAGGAAAAAGGAGGTACGACGGAAATACTCGGAGCTTTTGCGCGGAAAGAATCCATCGATGCCTATGCGGAAGTACTTGAAGCTTCGGGCTTCACTCCGGTCGCGATAGAATTTCCCGCTTTGGCCATCGCCAGGTCAATACGCCAATTCGGAATCGGAGTGGATCTTTCCAAGCCGCAAGTCGTGGTCAATGTCTCCAGTGACGGGATAGATTTCATGGTCCTTAAAAACGGCAACATCTATTTCGATTATTTCACTCCCTGGAAGCTGGTGCGTCAGGAAGACCGCGCCTCAAGGGAAATTCCGTTTGAGGATTTTAAGGATACGATTGTCCGGGAAATAAAAAAGGTCTCCACTTTTTACGCCAGCCATTGGGGAGGCTCATTGAATAATCTGATCCTGATAACTCAGGCGCTTGAAAAGGAGATTTCGGAATTCGTCGGCAAGCAATTCAACTATAAGGTCGCCAATCTGGCGATCCGGGAATTCTCGGATGCGCCGATGTCATGGATCGGCGTCATCGGCAGCGCATTTCGCGGTACGATTCCGCGGTCCCGCGATATTCTTATCAGTCTCGAGGCCTTGGGTACGGAAAAGGGCTATCTTTATACGCAGATTAAATTCTTCATCCGATTATGGAGGAACGTCCTGATTACTACGGCCGCGTTTTTCCTCATTGTGTTCATCGGGGCCGACAGTTTCCTGGCTCAGAAATTGAACGCGGTTTCACAGCAGCTTCAGCAGGTTTCCGCAATGCCCGGCGGCAGTGAAGTCGCCAATCTTCAGCAACAGGCCGTCACTTTCAATAATTTCGTTGAAATGGCTTCTTATGCGAAAGAGAGAAGCAAGGGCTGGTCCGCATTTCTTTCCCGTATCGGTATTCTGGCTAAAGATGTGAAGATAATGCGGGTTTCCATCAATCCGGAGCAGAAGACCGCATTTGTGATAGGAAAGGCTTCCGGAGAGGCGGTTGCGATAGATTTCAAGAACAAGCTGATAGCCGAAGGACTTCAGAACGTCAACCTGCCTCTTTCCAGGATTGAAGCCGCTTCTGACGGCGGAGTAGTTTTTTCCGTGACCTTTACGCTTCCTTCCTAAAGCTGGTTTATCTGTTTGGCGATCGCCGCGAAAACCGACATCAGTTGTCGCTTATGAGCCGGACTGATGTTTTTCAGCACGAATTCAACCGCCTTTTTCCTTGGCGCGTCTTTTCTCGAAGGAGGTCGGATGCCGATCCTTATGCGCCAGAATCTGTTCGTTTTGAGATTGCTGATGATGCTTTCTATTCCTTTATGCCCGCCGGAGCCGCGCTCGAATGAAAGCTTGTATTCTCCGATCTGGATGTCCGAATCATCGTGGATTATCAGAAGCTCATCCGGGCTGGCCTTGAAATATCTCAAGGAATTTTTCACTGCGGTTCCGGATTCGTTCATGTAGGTGGTCGGCTTGATGAAGATCGCATTCCCATTTTCCGCGTATTCGAATCTTTTTTCTTTGAGAGTTTTAAGGGAAAGACGCTTCACCTTGTTTATGAAGTAATCGACGGCCAAAAATCCCACATTATGATAGGTATTCTCATATTCTTTTCCGGGATTTCCGAGTCCGGCGATGATCTTATAGCTTGGTTTTTTCGAGGCCATACTTATGCATAATGATACTATAAATGTGTCGGGCTGGGAATTTTTCCGGCCATCACCGAGGTATTGTATTATCCGTCCGGGAGAATTAAAATATATGTTATGCGCGTATTTTTACTTGCGATTTGGGAAGTTCTGGAAGTGGTTCTCGTGGCCGTAGTCACTGTTTTTCTCATCCGCTCATTCCTCATCCAGCCTTTTCTTGTCAGCGGCGCCAGTATGGAGCCGAATTTCGGCAGCGGGAATTATCTTCTTATAGATGAGCTGACTTACCGTTTTCGTGAGCCGCAGAGGGGTGAGGTGATAGTCTTTAAGTATCCGGAAAATCCCTCAACTTATTACATCAAGAGGATAATCGGTTTGCCGGGGGAGACCGTCGTCGTTCAGAAAGGAGAGGTTAAGATTACTGGGACGGACGGAAAAGATCTCATTTTGTCCGAAGAATATCTTCCGGTCGGGCTTCTGACATCCGGCAATAAGGCGATCACTCTCGCTCCCGATGAATATTTCATGCTCGGTGACAATCGGAATTACAGTTTCGATTCCAGAAGCTGGGGTCCGCTGAATGAAAAATTCATAATCGGCATCGCCCGGCTGCGCCTGCTTCCGATCACTCAAGTCCAGGCGTTTACTTATTAATTTTTCAAGAGTAGAATAAAGTATCATCTTATTCAAAGCTTATAAATTTTAAAGCCGAACCGGGTCGGCTCCCCGACTTTGGTCGGGGCTCAATCTTTCAACTTTTCGCCATATGTCAAAATCAAAAATCCAAAATTTCCAGTCGCCGAAAGGAATGCATGACATCCTTCCTCAGGATCAGATGTGGTGGGACAAGGTTCGCAAGGAGCTGCAGTATATTTCCGAATACTATCATTTCCGCCGCATTGAAACTTCACTGATGGAACGCGCGGAGGTTTTTGAGAAGACCCTCGGTGAGACGACCGATGTCGTCGAGAAGCAGATGTTCATATTTAAGAGCCAGTCCGGAGACCGCATGGCGCTCCGTCCGGAAGCGACCGCTTCCATAGTCCGCTCCTATCTTGAGCATGGCCTGAGTCATCTCGGTCAGCCGCTCAAGCTTTTTTACATCGGTCCGATGTTCCGACGCGAACAGCCGCAGGCAGGCAGATTCCGCCAGTTCCATCAGGCGGGTTTTGAGATAATCGGCGGAGACGATGAGCCGGTTTATGACGCGCAGATCATTCTTTCCATGTTCAGGATGCTAGAGCGCCTGAAGATAAAAAGCATCGTCCTGAAGGTGAACAGCATCGGCTGCCGAATTTGCCGGCCGAATTACCGTAAAAAACTCATCGAGTATTACAAGAATCCCGCTTTCAAGCTGTGTCGTGATTGCCGCCGCCGCCTGCGGGAAAATCCGCTCCGTCTTCTGGATTGTAAGAATGAAACCTGCCAGGAATACAAGGTGAACGCCCCGATTTCTCTGGACAGTCTCTGTGTGTATTGCAGCAAGCACCTTAAGCATACTTTGGAATTTTTGGACGAGCTGGCGATCCCTTATCAGGTTGATCATCGCCTTGTCCGCGGTTTGGATTATTACAGCCGGACGGTCTTTGAATTTTTCACTGAAGCCGTAGGCGAGAACGGTCAGAAATTTGATTTCGCCCTCGGGGGTGGAGGACGATACGATTATCTTCTGGAAGTTTTCGGCGGCCGGCCGGCCGGAGCGGTCGGGGGCGCTTTCGGCTTGGAGCGCGTCATCGAAGTCATGAAGGCGCTCAAGGTCAATCTCGGAGTCCGTCAGAAATCCGGAATCTTCTTCATCCACATCGGTGAGATGGCGAAGAAAAAGAGCCTGTCTCTCATCGAATCCATGCGCGAGGAAGGCATTTCCGTAGTGGAATCACTTGGAAAAGATTCTCTCGGAGCCCAGCTCCGCGCCGCAAACAAGGAGGGTTCGGAACACGCGTTGATTTTCGGACAGAAAGAGGCTTTTGAGGATTCAATCATCATCCGCGATCTTAAGAACAGCGTCCAGGAAACTGTTCCGCTCAAGAAGCTGGTGAGCGAGGTGAAGAAAAGAATGAAATAATGGACTGCATTTTCTGCAAGATAACTAAAAAAGAAATTCCGTCGGAAATCCTTTTCGAGGACGGAAGCCTGATGGTTTTCAAGGACATCCGTCCGTCCGCGCCCGTGCACTGTCTGATCGTTCCGAAAGAGCATATCCAGTCGATAGCGCATCTGGAAGGTAATCATAAGGAGGTATTGGCTTCAATCATCTATGCCGCCAAAAACATGGCGGAGAAGCTCAATTTGAAAGGTTATAAGCTGGTTTTCAATGTCGGCCGGGATGGCGGACAGGTCATAGACCATCTGCACCTTCATTTATTGGGTGGCTGGGGTCGTAAATCGGACTCTGAGGCCATGCCGAATCCGGATATGGACAAGTAGGGGTATATTTGCTATTATTATCAGCATGTTTGTAAAGAAAAAAGAAAACGAATCAACCGGATCATTCTTGTATCGGTTTTCCAAAAAGGTTCAGCAGAGCGGGATTTTAAAGGAGGCACGCAAGCGCCGCTATCATCACCGTCCGAAAAGCCGTCTCAAAAGAAAAGAAGCCGCGCTTTATCAAATGAGCAAGCGCGCAGAGACAGCGAAAGCTAAGAAGTTGGGTTTGGAAATTTCAAAAAAATAGGCCGGGAAGCCTATTTTTGGTATTATTAAAATAAGGTTTTCATAAACATTAATTCTAAAAAATATGACATTGCAAGAAAAAATAATGAGCGATATCAAGGAGGCGATGAAAGCGGGTAATTCCGAGAAGCTCGGCGTGCTCCGCATGCTCAATTCGGCAATGAAGAATAAGGCGATTGAGAAAGGAAAAGACGCGGTTCTTACCGACGAGGAAGCGATGCAGGTGATCTCCAAAGAAGCAAAAAAGCGGAAGGAGTCCATCCTGGCTTTCGAGCAGGGCGGACGTCCGGAACTAGCTGAAGGCGAAAAGAAAGAATTGGCGATCCTTGAAGTCTATCTTCCAAAGCAGATGTCCCGCGAAGAAGCGGCTGTGAAGGTGGAAAAGATTCTTTCCGGAATTGCGGACAAGAGCAACGCCGGACTGGTCATGAAAGCGGTCATGCAGGAAATGAAAGGAAAAGCTGACGGAAAGATGGTCAGCGAGCTCGTGAAAGAAAAACTGGTTTAAAATCAAAAACGGCCGCAAGGCCGTTTTTGATTTATCTGTCATGTTGATGTAATATTGATTTAGATTTTTGAATGGGGCTCGGATCGATAATGGATTTTTTGAACTTTCTGGATATCCGGGTATTGGCGGAAATACTTGCCGTCGCCATTTTTGTAGTTCTCTGTTGTGCTGTCGTCATTCTTTATGCTGGCAAACCCACTTTCACTGTAAATGATGCCAAGCTCCCTCCGCTTGATGTGAGGCCGGGAGATAAAATAATTTTCTCCTGGAAGGTGAAGTCCGCTCTGAATCAGGAAGAAGTCTGGAATATTGGCCGGCCTTGCCCCAAGTGTAAGTCTGATGGTCTGCCGATTATGCTCCTGAAGGAGGACAACCTTTCAAAGTGCAGATTGCAATGCATAAAATGCGGGTTCATAGGTTCATCAGAAAGCGGTCCATAGCGGCCGTTTTTTTATTTCCGGCCAGCTGTTATAATTCCAGTAATGTCCAAAGAAATCCGGGTGGAATCCATAGACAGGAAATTGCAGGTCTATAAGCCTGTTTTGGTGAAAAGCGGGAAAAAACTTTCCGGCCTGTTGAAGTTGAAAAAGCCGATTGACGTCTTTCTGGTTGATCCGCAGGCGATGCGGAAGATGAATAGGAAGTACCGCAAGAAGGACAAATCCACAAATGTCCTTTCCTTCATATCTCCGCCGGGATTTCCGTCTGATTCGCTCGGTGAGGTCTATCTGGATCCGCGGTATATCGAGAAAAAAGGAGAGAACCTCATTTTCATGCTCATCCATGGAGTTTTGCACATCCTCGGCTATGACCACGAGAAGGAGCGTGATAGAATTAGTATGGAGAGGAAAGAGAAGCAGCTTCTTTCAAAACTTCGAAAAGCGAATCTTTAAATTCCGAAGATTGCGGAATCTGTTAATTTCAAAATAACCGGATTTAAGTTTCGAATTTCGAAATTTCCATTTCGAATTTTTATTTTTTATGGCAAATAATTTCATAACCGGTCTGGATATCGGATCCAACAGCCTGAAGGCGGCGATCGCCGAAGTCAAAAAGGACGGCCAATTGTCGCTGGTGAAACTCATCAAGACTCCGTCCGGAGGAATGCGGAAGGGCAACATCGACGATCTCTCGGAGATGACCAGGTCCTTAAACATGATGTTCGGCGAGATGAAGAGGGTTTCCAGGAACGCGCTCAAGAACATTTACGTGAATGTCGGCGGTCCGGATATACATATCCAGTCATCGCGCGGAATCGTCGCGGTTTCCCGTGCGGACAGTGAAATCTATCAGGACGACATAGACCGCGCCATGCAGGCGTCCCAGGCGATCAATCTTCCGGCAAACCGGATGGTGCTTCATGCGATAATCCGCGAGTACATAGTCGACGGAGTCGGGGATATCCGCGATCCGCTCGGCATGATCGGCAACCGGTTGGAGGTGAACAGTCTCATAATCGACGCCTTCGGTCCGGCCGTTAAAAATCTTACCAAATGCCTGGAAATGGCCGGCGCGACTGTCGGGGGTCTGGTATTTTCTCCGCTTGCCGGCGCGCAGGCCGTGCTTTCCAAGAATCAGAAGGAACTCGGCGTAGCTTTGGTGGATATCGGATTCGGCACAACCAGTCTTTGTGTTTTTGAAGAGAACAAGCTTGTGCACTGCGCGGTTTTTCCGCTCGGTTCCGGTAACATAACCAATGATCTTGCGATCGGGCTGAAGACTTCCATTGATGCCGCCGAAGTCGTTAAGCTGACTTTCGGATCAGCTTCCATGAAGGGAGTTTCAGGCCGGGAGCAGATTGACTTGAAGAAAATAGATTCGCATTCCAAGAACAGCGTTTCCCGCCGCGCGGTCATCGATATCATCGAAGTCCGCCTTGCTGAAATTTTTGAATTCATAAATAATGAATTGAAGCTCATCGGCCGGGCCGGGAAACTTCCGGTCGGTACGGTGCTTGTCGGCGGCGGAGCGAAATTGCCGGGAATCATCGATTTTGCGAAAGATGAGCTCAAGCTTCCGGCTCAGATCGGAATTTCCGACGTTTCATCTCTCGAAATTCCAAGCGGAGAGATGAGTCTTCAGGTGGAGGATCCGGAATTCGTCTGCGCGCTTGGCCTTTTATTACAGGCTCGTGATAAGATGTATGGAAGCGGCCATTCCGGCGGAGGGAATATGACCGGGTGGCTTTCAAGACTGCTCAAGGATTTATTGCCTTAATCATGAACAAAAATACCGAATTGAAGCATCAGATGGCGAAAATAAAAGTTGTCGGCGTAGGAGGAGGCGGCGGCAATGCGGTTTCCCGCATGCGCAAAGACCTTTTCAGGGGAGTGGATTTCGTGGCCATAAATACCGATACTCAGGATCTTGAACTCTGCCGTGCGGATATAAAGATCCATATCGGAAAGAATCTCACCAAAGGACTCGGAACCGGTATGAACCCGGAACTCGGCCGCCAGGCGGCGGAAGAGACCCGTTCGGAAATTTTCGAGGCGCTCAAGGGGGCTGATCTGGTTTTCGTGACCGCCGGGCTCGGCGGCGGGACGGGCAGCGGAGCATCTGAAGTCGTCGCCGGAGTCGCCAAGGAGATCGGCGCTTTGACGATAGCAGTCGTCACCAAACCGTTCACATTCGAAGGCGCGCAGCGTTCCCGTATCGCGCAGGATGCCGCGTCCAGACTGAAAGATAAAGTAGACACCATGATTGTGATTCCTAATGACCGCATTTTTTCCGTAATTGAAAAAGACACCACCCTCGTGAAGGCGTTCGAAATTGTTGATGATATTTTGAAATACTCGATCCAGGGCATTTCCGACCTTATCGCCATGCCGGGAATAATCAATGTGGATTTCGCCGATGTGAAAGCGATAATGGAAAATGCCGGCTCCGCCCTTGTCGGAATCGGATTGGGTTCCGGTCAGGATCGGGCGATGTCCGCAGTCACTCAGGCCATAAATTCTCCGCTTCTGGAAGTTTCCATTGAAGGCGCCAAAGGCGTGCTTTTCGGAGTTTCCGGAACCAAGGACCTGAAAATGAGCGAAATCAATGAGATTGCAAAGACTATTTCCGACGCCGTCGATCCGACCGCGAAGATAATTTTCGGGGCTTACCATGACAAAAATATGAAATCAGGCCAGCTTAAAGTCACGATAGTCGCTACCGGTTTTTCCGGCACGCCGGCTTTCCAGAAGACGACTACCGCTTCCTTATCCAGTCTTTTCAATGCGCCGGCCGAGAAAAAGGCCGATCACGGCGCCGCATTTGAGCGTGAAGAGAGGGAGATGGAAAAGTTGGAAAAAGAAGAATCCCGTCCGTCACGCCAGAAGATGGAGCCGAAGAAGGATATCTGGGATATCCCGGCATTCATGAGAAAGAAGAAGAAATAAAATCATCACCTCCATGAGTTTTGAAACACTTAATAAAAATACTGAAAAAGGAATCGAGCCGAGAGAGCTTACTTCGGCAGAAAGGGCGAGGCTTAATGAGGTTGTATCCGTAATTTTTAAGGATAAGGAGATGAAGACAGATAGATCTCCGCTGAGCGAAAGGCTTTCCGGGAAGTTGGAAGAGGTCATAAGGAGACAGGCCGGTTCCGCAGCTGAAAAATGAACAGGAAATAACGCCTTCAGGCGTTATTTTTTATTTTAGGAATCCGGCCATTGATTTTTTATTGCGAGTCGTTCTATGTATCCACAGCCCCTGCTATGAGATGCCGGATATTTGCCGTAGAATTAAATCAAATAATTAATCTCTTCAAAATATAAATTTATGGGGGCATTCCAAACAGTTCGAAAGCGCGGTGGTCGGTTGGTTCCGTTCGATTTTGCAAGGATTGTGAGCGCCATCACCAAAGCGTTGGAAGCCACTCAGGAAGGGGCCGGAGCGGATGCGGAAAAAATCGCCGACCGGGTCGTGAAGGAGCTGAAGAAAAAACACGCCTCAAATTATATTCTTAGCATTGAAGAGATCCAGGACGAAGTCGAGGAACAGCTGATCCTCGCCGATTACGCGAAAACCGCCAAGGCTTATATTCTTTACCGCCAGGAACGGGCCAGGCTCCGTGAGGCCGCAAAACAGGTTCCGGATCATGTTAAAAAGCTGGCGACTGACAGCAAAAAATACTTCAAGAATCCGCTTTCCGAATTCATCTATTACCGAACCTATTCCCGCTGGATTGAAAATGAGGAAAGGCGTGAGACCTGGATTGAAACCGTGGATCGCTATGTGGATTTCATGAAGGAAAATCTCGCCGATAAGCTTACGGGAAAAGAATACGTAGAATTGCGTAATGGGATCCTGAACCAGGAGGCGATGCCGTCCATGCGTCTTTTGTGGAGCGCCGGAAGCGCCGCCCGCAAGACCAATGTCGCCGGTTATAATTGTTCTTATGTCGCGCCGACGAAGCTAAAAGATTTCGCCGAGATCATGTATATCCTGATGTGCGGAGCCGGAGTCGGTTTTTCCGTCGAACAGCAGACCGTCCAGCAGCTCCCGCAGATCAAGCCTCAGTCCGGCAAGAAACTTTCTGCGCATGTCATCAAGGACAGCAAGGAAGGCTGGGCTGATGCGCTGCATCTTGGTATGGAAACCTGGTACGCCGGGAAGGACATTGATTTTGATTTTTCCGAGCTCCGGCCGGCCGGTGCGCGGTTACTGACCATGGGAGGGAAAAGTTCCGGTCCGGCGCCCCTTCGTTCGGTCCTTTCGTTCGTCCGGGCGAAGATTCTGGCGAATCAGAACCGCCGCTTGAAGCCGATCGATGTCCACGATGTCGTCTGCAAGATCGGGGAAGTGGTGGTTATGGGCGGTGTCCGCCGAAGCGCATTGATTTCCCTTTCCGATCTGGACGATCAGGACATGCGGGACGCCAAAAAAGGTCAGTTCTATCTCAATGAACCGCAGCGCAGCATGGCTAACAATTCCACTGCTTACAGCCAGAAGCCGACGGGGAGCGTATTTCTTGATGAATGGATCGCTTTGGCGAAAAGCGGAACAGGGGAGCGCGGAATTTTCAACCGCGGAAGTCTGGAAAAACAGGTGCCGAAGCGCCGCTGGAAGCTTTTCGGGAAAAAGGCTTTGACCGCCGGATCCAATCCGTGCGGAGAAATCATCCTGCGGTCAAAGGAATTCTGCAATCTGTCCGAAGTGGTGGCGCGTCCAAACGATACTGAAGAGAGTCTGACGAGAAAGGTCCGCCTCGCGGCGATTCTCGGAACTTATCAGTCAACGCTCACGAATTTCCCTTATCTTTCCAAGGAATGGAAGCAGAATTGCGACGAAGAACGCCTGCTCGGCGTATCCATCACCGGCCAATGGGATTGCCCGGCTCTTCATAAAGATGACGGGAAATTATTCAAAAAACTCCGCGACGAGGCGATAGCGGTCAACAGGGAATACGCGAAAAGATTCGGAATAAACGCATCGGCTTCCGTTACCTGCGTCAAGCCTTCCGGAACAGTTTCCCAGCTTGTGGATGCCTCTTCCGGATTACACACCCGTCATGCGCAGTTTTATATCCGCCGGGTCCGGATCGCCGCGACTGACAGCCTCTTCAGGATGCTGCGCGACCAGAAGATACATTTCTATCCGGAAGTAGGACAGGAGGCAAATCCGACGACTTATGTCCTTGAGTTTCCGGTCAAAGCTTCATCCAAAGCGGTTTTCCGGAACGATCTGACCGCGTTGCAGCAGCTGGAATACTGGCAGAAAGTAAAAGAGAATTTCACCGAGCATAATCCGTCCATCACCGTATCGGTCGGAAATGACGAATGGATTTCCGTTGCTAACTGGCTTTACGAACGCTGGGACATGATCGGCGGGCTTTCTTTCCTTCCCCGCGAGGAACATGTTTATGAGCTCGCTCCTTATGAGGAAATCACCAAAGAGCAGTATGAGGCGCTGATGGCCCAGTTTCCTGAAACTGATTTCTCCCAGATCCTTCTGTATGAAAAAGAAGATGAAACCCAGGGCGCCAAGGAATTGGCCTGTGTCGGCGGAGTCTGCGAGATAACTTTATAGTATTTTCAGGATTTTATATTCTTGAATCCCATTCTTCAGCGGAACCGAAACTGTTTCTCCGAGTTTCCGCCCAAGCAGGGCCTTCCCAAGCGGGGATTCGTTGGATATCTTTCCGTTCAGCGGGTCGGACTCATGCGAGCCGAGGATCCGGTATTCTTTTATTTTTCCGCCGGTCTCCAGACTTACTGCCGATCCGATCCGGACTGAATCCTGTGGTCTGTCATCGGATTTTATCAATACGGTCCGTTTCATCTGATTCTCAGTGCTTAAAATCTGCCCGTGCGTCCGGCGAAGGGCGGATTTAACTTCCTTGTACTCGGCGTTATCCGACCGATCTCCGTAAGCCGCAGTTCTTTGGGTTTCCGCGATAAGCCCAGGGAGGGATTTTTTCAGTCGCTCCAGCTTATGCTTCAGGCGCTCGAACCCTTCTTCAGTGAGGTAGATAGGTCCGTTGTCGTATTTTTTGAATTTTTCGTGTCGTCGCAAAGGTAGCCGCATATTATTGTTATTAGTGTATTTCTTATTTGATTGACTTTCAAATTCCCGGAGATTATATTGAATTCAGTTCCTATAAAGCGAGAGAAGATGCTTAAGTTAATTTTGGATCCGAAGGGCGCATTTGAATGTGCTTCTTGCCGGACTGGGCATTATTTCATGATTTGTAAGAAGTGCAAGGTGATGCTAAGGATGGGAAACGGCCGGATTCAGTATTGTCCGAAATGTAAGGAGCAGGATTTGCGCTCCAAGCTTGATGCGGTGCTATGCTGCAACGAATGCCAAAAACCGTTAGCTGTTACGCTCGGCCGCGGGACCTATTGCGAACATTGCGATTATCATCCCTCCATGCAGGATATCTTCCTTTGGTATTTTTCAGATAAGAAATGCCCGACTTAATGTCGGGTTTTTGAATGGTTGATTTTGAATCGGCGATTCATTATCATATATAAATATTCCCCGGTAGCTCAGCGGTAGAGCGGCGCCCTGTTAAGGCGACGGTCGTAGGTTCGATCCCTACCCGGGGAGCCAAGAAGTTAAAATAAAAATGCGCGTAACGCGCATTTTTATTTTCTTCGAGGGGAACCCGGTCAACCTTGAGTTACCCGGGAGCACAAAGCCCTCCACGAGAGTAGGCAGTGGCCGAAACGGGGATTTAAGAGGCCAAGCTTTGGTCGGAATAATTTCGGCAGCGCATTGACATGTGTATTTGGCCAAGTTATTATTTAAGTAATTGCATAATCACTTAATCACTACTATGCCGACAAAAGAACAATTGCGAAAAATAAAAAATGAGATGAGCGGCGAGGATAATCGGATGCCATTGCTGCTTGATGCGTTGGGAGACACGGGCAGGTATCGAATTTTTAAGATATTGATGGATTATAGCGGTATCTGCGTTACGGAAATAGCCGCAGTTCTCGGAATCACTGTTCCCGCTGTTTCGCAGCAGTTGCGGATTCTGGAGCGGGTCGGGCTTATAACTAAGGAGCGGATGGGGTTGAAAATTTGTTATGAGATAAAGCGCGATGATCCGCTGGTCAGATCGCTTTGCAAATTATTTTCATAAGGTCGAATTAATAAACATAATATTAAATTAATCTATGCCAAAAGTTACCATATATAGCACTCCTACCTGCGTTTATTGCAATATGACCAAGGCTTTTTTCAAGGAGAATAATGTTCAGTATGAGGAAAAAGACGTTTCCCGGGATGTTGCTGCGCGGAGCGAGATGGTTGAAAAATCCAATCAGCTGGGCGTGCCAGTGATCGATGTTGACGGCCAGATCCTTATCGGCTTTGATAAAAGAGGATTGTCAGAATTACTTCATATAAAATAATTAATTGTTAAATTTTAAAATATGTTATTTGAATTGAGCCAGTATAGCGACCTTTCATTTTTTGCGTTGAGATTGGCCATTGCGGTTATTTTCGCTTATCATGCGCTGCCGAAACTGAAAAATTCGGCGGCAATGGGTCAGGCTATGGCGATGCCGGGCGGGATGGTTTTGATGCTTGGAGCCGTAGAATTTACATCAGCCTTAGGAATGGCGCTCGGTCTGTATGTACAGCTCGCTGCGTTGCTGCTTGCGTTTGTTATGGTTGGGGCTACATATTTCAAGATGGTGAAGTGGCATATGCCTTTTTCGGCAATGGACAAAACCGGCTGGGAATTTGATATGATTCTTCTTGCCGCTAACCTTTTCCTTCTGGTAAATGGCGGGGGCGCGATAGGAATTTAACAGTCACCTCGGCGCCGGATAATTCATTCTGTTATAATGCATATGTAAGCTGAATCTTAATATGCTTAAAAAATTCATTTATTGGCTGTCATTTTACGTATTCGCCCCAAGGAGAGAGGGATGGTTTTTATATACGATAGTCGCATTGGTTCTTACCGCTCCTATGCTTTTCATCGGTATTTTCGGATTTTTTTCTTTATATAGGGAAATTTCCGACCTTTCTTTGGAGCGCAGGCAATCTTTGGCTTCTCTCGCCGCTTTCAATCTAGAGGAGAAATTTGATCACATAAAAGATGTGGGAATTTCCCTGGCGACTAGAGTTGCTTTCCGTCAATTGATCCAGCAAAAACGATGGGATGAGGCGATCGCTATTCTTAGCGATGTTACGAAGAATTTCCCTTACATTGATAGGGTGTTTCTTACAGACTCCGCCGGCATTTTAACGGCGGATTCGCCTGCGCTTCCCGATGTCCGCGGCCAGAGTTTCGCTTTTAGGGATTGGTATGATGGCGTAAGTAAGAATTGGGAGCCGTATGTGTCGGAGATATATAAGCGCCAGGCGGCTCCGCAGCTGAATGTGGCGGTGGTCGCGGTGCCTATCAAATCCGGCGAACAGATATTGGGGATTTTAGTCATGCAGATCCGCCTGGAAACATTTCTGTCTTGGGCTGAAGTTGTGGAAATCAATTCCGGGGGGTTTGCGTATTTTGTCGATCAGCGCGGCCACGCGGTGGCGAGTCCGTATTTCCCGCCACAGGATCCGATTGCGGATATTTCTGACAATCCGATAGTGCAAAAAGTGCTTGCCGGGAATCGGGGATTGGAGATATTTCGAGATGCGGACGGCGGCATCGAGCGTGTAATCGCCTATGAACCGGTTAATTCATACGGTTGGGGAGCGATAGTCGAGCAACCGTCAAAAGCCGTATTTGAGGTGCGTAATGAGGCGCTCCGTTTCTTTTTGGCAGTGCTGTTCGCGGCATTTTCGATGAATTTATTTTTCGCGTATCTGCTGGTCAAGGTTCTTAAAATGACCCGATTGATGTTCGCATAGTTTTACCTGCAACGCGCGTCGCTTCGTCGATCCGAGACCCGCTTGATTTTTAAAATATTTTGTGCTATATTCCAAGGCGTAGGTTTAAGAGTCTGACTCCCTAAGTAAGTTATAAGTTTTCTTGTAATCATTTTAAGTTGGAGGAAGCAGGTCGGCCCTACGCAAATCACATATCATATATGGCAAAAAAATTATACGTCGGTGGTCTACCATATTCCACAACTCAGGACGAGTTGAAGAATGAATTTTCCAAGGCCGGCGCAGTTTCTTCCGCGATGGTCATCATGGACAAAATGACTGGCCGTTCCAAGGGATTCGGATTCGTTGAATTCGATTCTGATGAAGAAGCAGCGAAGGCTATTGAAATGTTCAATGGTCAGATGTTCGGTGGCCGTTCTTTGACGGTCAACGAAGCTCGCCCGCTTGAAGCCCGCCCGCCTCGCAGAGACGGAGGAGGTTTCGGAGGTCGCGGTCGTTTCTAGTCTCCGACTGGAATCCGATGAAAATCCGCCCGAAGGGGCGGGTTTTTATTTTGAGGAAAGTGATCATCGCGGCCTTATGATAAAATGAGCATATGGCCAATAGATTTGAAGAATTATTCAATAACGTAGATGTCGGTCTTTATCGCAGTACTCTGGGCGGAAAGCTCCTGGAAGTGAATCCGATGCTCGTTCGGCTTTCCGGCCTTAGCTCAAAAGATGAGGTTTTAAAGCATAATATAATCGACCTTTATCCGAATCCTGAAGATAGGAAGTTGGTTATTGAGAAGATCAAGAAACATGGCTTTGTGAAGCTCTATTCTTTTCCGATGCAGAACTTTGTAGGAAGGCGTCTTTCAGTAAATGTTTCCGTTACTTTGGTCCGAGGCGATAATGGAGAAATATATCTGGATGGAGCTTTACAGGATGTCACGGATCTTGAAACGGCTAAAACCGAACTGATATTTTCAGAGAAAAAATACCATGACTTGGTGGAAAATATAAATTTGCCTGTTTTCGTAAGCACTCCGGGTCCGGTCGGAAAGTTCATAGAAGCTAATGAGGCGGCGGTCCGGGTGCTCGGGGCCGATTCCAAAGAAGATCTTCTTACCCGTAAACCTTCAGATTTATATGCCGATCCGGAAGGAAGAAAAATGGTCAGTGACGAGGTGGTCAAGCGCGGGTTTATAAAAGATAGGGAGCTCGAGCTCATAAATTATAAAGGAAAGAAAATCAATATCATAACATCGGTCATTTTGAAAACTGGACCATCCGGGCAGTTTTTATACGGATCTTTTTTCGATATTACCGAGCGAAAGGCCATAGAGGATAAGCTTCGCGCCAATGAGCTCATACTTAAAAAATCACAGGAAGTCGCCAAGGTTGGAAGCTGGATTCTGGATTCAGAAACCGGAAAGATAAGCGGATCAGAAGAAGCATTCAAGATATTCGGCGTTGAAAAATCCGATGATATCGATATGCGCCGGCTTATTATCGAATCAGCGCATCCTGCAGATAAGGAAAAGGTTTTGGCGGCAATGGCCGGCGCCTTTCAGGGAAAGGTTCCGGGGAAAATCGAATATCGGGTGGTCTGGCCGGATGAATCCCTGCATTATGTTTTCGCCATTCCGGCGGAAAGTATTTTTGACGCAAGCGGAAAGATAGTAAGAATAAGCGGGATTGTCCAGGATATAACCGATCGTAAAAAGATAGAGCTGGACCTGCTTGAAAAAATAAGCGAACTGGAGCGGATGAATAATCTCATGATTAACCGGGAGCTTAAAATGATCGAGCTGAAGGAGGAAATCGCCAAGCTTAAACAGCCGCAATCTAAATAATTGCTTTTGAGGATGGCGCGTAAAAATCCGCCCTAATCAGAGCGGGTGCCTGCTATTTCCGACTCCGTGCAAAGTGGTATAATATGCATATATGAAGAAATTATATAAGAGCAAGGATAATAAAATTCTTTCGGGAATCCTGGCCGGAGTGGCGGAATATTATGAAATCGATCCGACCATAGTCAGACTCGGTTATATTTTGCTTACTATTCTGACTCATGGCGCGCCTGGCGTGATAGGCTATGTTCTTGCGACTTTGATAGTTCCTGAAAGGCCGGCCGGGGATAAATGATTTTTTGATATGAATATTCTTAATTACATCATAAAGCATTGGATTTTGAGTTCAGCCTTGTCCATCCTGTTTTTGGGCGCCGGATTTTATATGATAACGCGCAATCCGGATGTGGCTTATAATACGGTCGTCGCCGGTCGGGGGAATATCCGACAGGAGGTGAGTGTGACCGGTAAAATAAAACCTGTCAGCGCAGTGGATCTTGCTTTTGAAAAGACCGGGAAAATAAGCCGGATTTATGCCGATATTGGAGATAAGGTTTCCTCCGGAAAGATCCTTGCTGAATTGGATCGCAGCGATCTGTTAGCCCAGCTATCCGAAGCCAGAGCGAATTTGACGGCTCAATCAGTGAAGCTGGATGAGCTTAAAAACGGGACACGTCCGGAGGAAATTCAAGTTCAGGAAGTGAAGGTTTCGAATGCGGAAATTTCACTTGCTGATGCCCGTCAGTATCTTATGGATAAAATTAAGGAATCCTATACGAAAGCGGATGATGCGATACGGAATACCGCCGATCAATTCTTCAACAGTCCAAGAAGTTCAAGTCCTCAGCTGAGTTTTAGCGGAGTGGATGGCATACTTAAGTCTAAACTTGAAAATGGCAGGGCCAATTTGGAAACACTTCTCATAAATTGGAATGAGAATCTGAAAAATATCGCGCTTTCTTCCGATCTTAATTCCAATTCCGCCGAGGCGAATTATAATCTGAATCAAGTGAAGGAATTCATAGATGATGCCGCTCTTGCGGTGAATTCCCTTACGCCAAATTCAAATCTCACTCAGGCTACGATAGATTCCTGGAAGTCTGGGGTTTCAACCGCAAGGACGTCGGTGAACGCCGGGCTCGCCAATCTTTCCGCCGCCAGCGAAAAGGTCCGTGCGGCCCAGTCTGCTTTGGATCTGGAGAAAAATCAGCTTGCCTTGAAAAAAGCCGGATCGACTCCGGAAGCTATTTCCGCCCAGGAAGCCCAGGTGAGTCAGGCGGCGGCGAAGGTGGAAAACATACAGACTCAGATTGAAAAGACGATTCTGCGTTCGCCGATAGCGGGAACCATAGTAAGGCAGGACGCCAAAATCGGAGAGATAGTTTCCGGTAATGCTAATATCATTTCCGTCATTTCCGAGAATGATCTTAAAATCGAGGCGAACATTCCGGAGGTTGATATCGGAAAAATAAACATCGGGAATAACGCGGTGATCGCTCTCGACGCTTTTTCGGGTGAAAATTTTTCAGGAAAAATTTCGTACATAGATCCGGGCGAAACCATAATCGAAGGAGTCACGACTTATAAGATCACTATGTATTTCGGCAAAGAGGACGCGCGTATCCGGTCAGGAATGACGGCGGATATAGATATCCTCACCGCTGAAAAAAATAATGTCATCATCATCCCTCAGCGCGCTGTCGTTTCCAGGAACGGGGACAGGTTCGTGTCTTTGCTTGTCAATGGGGAAGTCAGGGAAGTCGCCGTAGAGACTGGAATCCGGAGTTTCGAAGGAATGGTGGAGATATCAGAAGGATTGATTGGCGGAGAGGAGGTGATAGTTTCGGAAAAATAACCAAAGATGCCCTTAATTGAAATAAAGGATCTCAAAAAAACATATAAGGATGGGGATACTCAGACGATCGCATTGGACGGTCTGACTTTCAGCGTGGAAGAAGGGGAATTCCTTGCCATCATGGGGCCTTCCGGATCCGGGAAATCCACTCTGATGCACATACTCGGATTTTTGGATGAGCCGACTTCAGGAGAATATATCTTGGATGGAAAAGAGACCACTATGTACGGCAAGGAAGAAGTCGCCAGAATGCGGAATAAGAGATTCGGTTTCATATTCCAGTCATTCAATCTTCTTCCGCGCACGACTGTCCTTGAAAATGTTAAGCTTCCGCTGATATATTCCGGAATAGACGAATCCGAATGGGATGATCTTGCAAAGGCCGCCATCGAATCGGTCGGAATGTCGCATCGCATAAATCATGAGCCCTCGGAACTTTCCGGCGGAGAAAAGCAGAGAGTGGCCATCGCCCGCGCCTTGGTGACCGATCCGAAAATAATTTTCGCCGATGAGCCGACCGGCAATCTTGATTCTAAATCCGGTCAGGTGGTTATGAAGATCATCCAGGACCTTAATGAAAAAGAAGGCCGGACGGTTTTTCTGGTCACTCACGAAACTTATACGGCCGAGCATTCCAAGCGGATAATACGTCTCCATGACGGACAAATCGTCAGCGATGAAAAGGTGAGCAATAATCACAGGCGGGCGGGTGATTTTATCAAATGATATGCAGCTTAAATACGGAATAAAAATCGCTTTTACGAGCTTGACCGTTAACAAATCCCGATCCGTTTTGACGATTCTGGGCATTGTCATCGGAATCACCGCAATCATACTGATCATGTCCATCGGCGATGGCGCGGAAAATCTCATCATCGGTCAGATACAAGGAATGGGGGCGGACATGGTTGTCATCCGTCCCGGTCAGGAGCCAAAGGGTCCGACTGATATCGGAAGCACTCTTTTCGCTGATTCGCTCAAGATTTCGGATGTGGCGCTTTTGAAGCGTAAGGAGAATGTTCCGCATCTGACCAATATCGCCCCGGCAGTGATAATTCCAGGGAGTGTTTCTTATAAGAATGAAACTTATCGTCCGACCACTTTCGGTTGGTCGGTGGAATTCATGCAGGAAATTTTCAATGTTTATCCGGCAGAAGGGGCTCTTTTTACCCAGGTTGATATAGATGCCAAGGCAAGCGTCGCGGTGATCGGCGACAAGGTCCGGCAAGAACTTTTCGGATTGAGCAATCCCATAGGGGAGAATATCCGAATTAAAAACAAGAATTTCCGGGTAGTCGGTGTGCTGGAGTCAAAGGGCCAGGTTTCCTTTTTTAACATGGATGACATGGTCGTAATACCATATACTTCCGCCCAGACTTATCTTCTGGGGACTGATTATTATCATGAGATCATGATTTTGGTTGATGGATCTGAATATGTGGAGGAAACAATCAAGGACATAGAGAGGACTTTGCGGGAGGCCCATGATATAACCGATCCGGACAAGGATGATTTCTTCGTGGTATCACAGGCGGCTGCATTGGATCAGATAAGCGCCATCCTGAACGCCCTGACCATTTTTCTTACTTCGGTTGTCGCGATTTCTCTTGTCGTCGGCGGAGTCGGGGTCATGAATATCATGCTTGTTTCCGTGACCGAAAGGACTCGGGAAATCGGATTGCGTAAAGCATTGGGTGCGACGGAAAAAGACATCCGTAATCAGTTTCTTTTCGAGGCGATAATCCTCACCGGAATGGGCGGGATCATCGGGATAATTTTAGGCGCATTCTTTTCATTCCTGGCCTCCATAGCTTTGACGGAATTCGCCGCATTGTCCTGGGAGTTCAGCTTCCCGATATCCGCCGCTCTTCTGGGTATCGGAGTTTCCGCCGGTGTCGGCCTTGTCTTCGGAATCTATCCGGCCAGTCAGGCGGCGAAAAAGAATCCGATCGAGGCCCTGAGGTACGAGTAGGTATTTTTATCGGATAGCCCAATTTTGTTATAATTAATAAATACGGATATCGGTCCGTATTCTAACAATTAATCATTTAAACCAAACAGATGAATCATTATAAATTAATAGCAGCTTCGGCGCTTTTGGCGCTTCAGGCGACAACCGCATTCGGCGCGCTTGAGCCGCTGCCGGAAGCCGGAATCACTCCGGACAGCCCGTTTTATTTCGTGAAAGCGTGGCGCGAGCAGATCCAGAGCCTCCTTGCTTTTGGAGCGGAAAATAAGGCCAAGCAGTTTTTGCACCTTGCGGAGGTACGCCTGGCTGAATATAAGAAAATGGCCGAACTCGGAAAAGATGATATTTCCGCCAGGACTCTTGAAAAATTTAACAATCATCTTGATCGCGCATTGGAAAAATTATCCGAACTGAAGAAAGAAAAGAGGGATGCCAAAGAAATCGAGGATAAAATCGGAGAGGCGAGAATGAAGCACGTCGAGGTCCTGCGCGAAAATCTTGCCAAGGTTCCGGAGCAGGCGAGAAAAGGACTTGAGCGGGCGATTGAAAATTCCGAAAGAGCATTGGAGGTTGATAAGGCTGAAAGAGAGCTCGAAGATGAGAGCGGCGAACCTGAGGGTGACGAAATTACATTCAAGCTGAGCGAAGGGAATAATTCCGGGATGTCCGGCGTAGCCCTGCTGGAATCCGAAGGAACAAAGACTAAAGTAAAAGTACGTCTTGTCGGCGCTCCGCGCGGAGTCGTCCAACCAGCCCATATCCATGTAGGCGCCTGTCCGAATGTCGGCGCGGTCAAATACGCTTTGAATTCATTGAGAGAAGGAAAGTCTGAAACGGTTCTGGATGTTCCGATGGAAGCTCTTAAGTCAGAACTTCCGCTCGGTCTGAATATCCATAAATCCGCCAATGAGGCCGGAGTTTATGTCGCTTGCGGAGATCTCGCCTTTTAACCGGTGATTTTCCGGAAAAAAGCCCGCAAGGGCTTTTTTCTTTTCCCGATTTTTTAGCGTCATTCCGGTGTAGGCGGGAATCCAGTAAAATTAAGTTATGATAATAATCGCTCATTTGGATATGGATGCCTTTTTCGCTTCGGTGGAGGAGCGGGAGAAACCTCGATTGAAGGGTCTTCCGATAGTTGTCGGAGCCGATCCCGTGGAAGGTCGCGGTCGGGGAGTGGTATCTACGGCGAATTACAGGGCTCGTGAATACGGAATCCACTCGGCCATGCCGATATCTCAGGCCTGGCGTTTGTCGGAGGAAGCGAAAAAAATAGGAAAACCGGCGGCGGTTTTCATCGGAGGAAATTTCGATGTCTATGGAAAATTTTCAGATGAAGTGATGGCAATCGTCCGGAACCGGGTTCCGAGGGTTGAGCAGGCGAGCGTGGACGAGGCTTATCTGGACCTGAGCTTTACCGGATCGTATAAAAAAGCGGAGGAATTGTGCCGTAAGCTTAAATCGGAAATAAAAAAGAAAGAGAGACTGACTTGTTCCATCGGCATCGGTCCGAATAAGCTGATCGCCAAGATTGCGGTTGATATGAAAAAACCGGACGGCCTGACCGTAGTTTTGGAATCGGATTCGGAAAAATTCCTGGAACCGCTTACGATCCGTAAAATTCCAGGTGTCGGCCCAAAGGCGGAAGAGATTTTCAGAAAGCTGAAGATTTGGACAGTTGGCGATGCAAAAAAATTTTCACAGGGGGATCTGTACGATATCATGGGAGAGTGGGGTCTGGAGTTATATGAAAGATTGCGAGGTCGGGATGATTCTCCGGTCATTGAGGGACATGAAGTGAAATCCATAGGGGGGCAGGAGACTTTCATGGACGATACTTTGGATTTTCAGACGGTGAACGGGCGCCTGGCCCTGCTTTGTTCGGATATAATGGTCCGCTTCAGAACAAGCGGTTTTCGTAAATATAAGACAGTCGCGGTAACCGTCCGGTTTGATGATTTTGATACTAAAACCCGCGCGCATACCCTGGATACGCCGTCATCGGACGGAAAGGTTCTTTATTTTGAGGCGCTTAAGCTGCTTTCGCCCTTCTTGGACAGGCGGGAAAATCCGAAGTACAAGCTTATCCGCCTGATAGGCGTCCGCATGGAAAAGTTGGTATAATTCTATTTATATGTTGATTCGCAGCGCGAAAAAAATCGATTTGGACGGAATAATGAGTCTCATGGAAGAGATGGTGGTTTATCATAATAAGTTGGATGGATATTATAAAGCGTTTTCAAAATATTCCGGACTGAGGGAGGAGGCGGAGTCCTGGCTGTCCAATAAAGATATGAAGCTTCTGGTGGCGGATGACGGCGGAGATATTATCGGGTATGCGCAGGTCAGCATAGAGGATGCCCCGACCTACGCATCTGTGAAAAAAATTGGCGTGGTCCATGATATGTTCGTGCGAGATCCTTATCGCCGGCAGAAAATCGCCAAACAGATTTTTTCCGAGGCGATGGATTGGTTCAGCTCAAAAAATTTGGAACATATAGAATTGAGCGTTGATTCGCGCAATGTCGCTGGAGTGAAATACTGGGAGTCGCTCGGATTTTTTCCGTATAAGTTCCGAATGCGGAAAGATATCTGAATTTTTCGTCTAAGTATTCAAATATGAAGTGGAAGTTTGTAACAAATCTCCCGCATCGCGTTATATTTAACCGAGAGTCGCATGATTCTTAACCTTTTTGATTATTTCGCGCGAAATATTTTCGGAAAGGGGTCATAATATAAATCAATTTTGAATTTCATCAGAAATGGCAAAGAAAAAGAAGGCTAAGTCAAAGAGAAAGTCCCGTTAATGCTGCAATCTCCGCGCGGCCGCGCGGAGATTTTATTTATGCTAAAATTAGATCATGGATGATAAAGAACTCAGGAAAAAATTGTCCGAGGAGCAATATGCGGTGATGAGGGAAAAAGGGACTGAAGCGCCTTTTTCCGGAAAGTACTGGAACGAACATTCTTCCGGTGTGTATAAGTGCGCCGCTTGCGGCAAAGAACTTTTTTCTTCGGACGCTAAATTCGATTCCGGAACAGGTTGGCCGAGCTTCACTGATCCGGTGAATCTGAAAAATATCGAATTGAAGGAGGACAATAGCGCAGGAATGCGGAGAACTGAAGTGCTCTGCAAAAATTGCGGATCGCATCTCGGTCATGTGTTTGATGACGGTCCGGCCGGTAAGAAGAGATATTGCATAAATTCAACCTGTTTGGAACTTGATAAGAAATGATTTTTTAATGTTATTAACGGTTAATCACTAAAGACTATTCACTGACTACTATGTTATTGGAATTTTACGGGAAAGAATGCGAACATTGTATCAATATGGATCCGCTGGTCCGGAAATTGGAAAAAGACGAAGGGGTGAAATTCGAACGCTTCGAAGTCTGGCATCATCAGGATAATGCGAAGAAGATGGAGGAATATGACAAGGGCCGTTGCGGCGGAGTGCCTTTTTTCATCAATACGGATACGGACAAGTTCATCTGCGGAGAGGATTCTTACGAAGCCCTTAGGGATCTTGCGAAGGGGAAGTAGTCTGTCAAGTTTTACGGACCTCCTTAAATTTCCATGCCGGATATGGTATACTTAAATATATGCATAAGATACAGCAGGAACTGTTGAGGGTGTCGCAGGAGAAGAACCTCGGGCAGCATACGCTCCGGGAGATAGGATCTTTCATAGGCGAGTCGTCTCCGCAGAAGATAAAACATCATCTGCTTCAGCTTCAGGCGAAGGGCCTGATTAAAATCGATAAAGCGAAGGGAATGATTGAAAAGATGAGTCTTGGGACGGAAATGATTCCCGGCAACGGCAAGCTGCTCTCCATTCCGATTCTCGGCGGAGCCAACGCCGGTCCGGCGCAGATTTTTGCGGAAACGAATATCGAAGGATTTCTGAAGATATCCAGTTCACTGCTTGAGCCTTCCAAGGCCAGGGAGCATCGGCTTTTCGCGTTGAAAGTCGTCGGCCCATCCATGAACCGCGCCAAAATAAAGGATAAATATATCGAAGACGGAGATTATGTGATTGTTGATGCGGATGATAAAAATGTTAAGAACGGGGATGTCGTTCTTTCGATAATCGACGGCATGGCCAATATCAAGAAATTCTTCATGGACCGGCAGAATCAGCAGGTCGTATTGATGTCGGAATCCACAAAAGATTTTCCGCCGATCTACATCCATGCCGCTGACAATTTCATGATAAACGGCAAGGTTGTTCAGGTCATCAAGAGGCCGAAATTTTAAATACGATGGATCTGACAAAAATTATCGGCGATTATCCGCTTTTTATTTCCGCGCTTTTAAGTAGTCTTGATAAGGCGGGAATCAGATACGACGGATATCAGATCGATCATTTGTGCTATCGTACGGAAACTAATGAGGGTTATGAAATGATGAAGGATATTCTGAAAAGTGTGAGCTCCGGCTTTCTGGAAAATTCCCACAATGGCCGGTTAATTTCCAAATTTTTTCTGAAAGAGCCTTTGTCGGTCCGGGGATATAAGATCCCGATTATCGAGCTCCCGTCTCCGAAACTCAGTCATTTTTACGAGGCTGGCTTGGAGCATTTTGAGATGGCGGTCGGAGAGGGATTTCCGGAATTTACGGAGAAATATCGGAATCTGTGGACCGGAGCCGAGGAGGGAGGCACTCATAATAAGGTCGTTTCTATAACTTTCGACAATCTGAAGACGGTGAAGTTCCATAAGCTTCCGCTGGCGGAAGTCATAAAGCTTGAAGGGAATCAATTTAAGGCATGCTGAGTAATTTTTAAAAATGTTTAACATCTTGAGATGGGCCGGGCTGATCTTTCTCTGCGCGCTTATCATCGGGGAGGTCATTTCTGTTTCAATAGTCGCCCAAACCCTGTTTTCCGGAAATTTTGGCAAGGTGATAGTCGGGATTATGCTTATCGCCTATGTCCTGTTTTTCAGTTTTACAAGTTCGCTTATGGCTTTCTGGGTCTCTTTTTGGGATCTCGCCAAGAAGGTTAAAATTCTGATTCTGATTATGATTTTATTCGGATTTTCCGGTTCCCTGGCGCTTATTCCGCTGGCAGTCAATGCAAAGGAATCAGGGATTTTCTTAATAATTCCCTTGCTGTTATATTCGGCGGCATTCTATCGCCTGGGAAAGGGGATTTATACACAATAATACCTTAGATATGTCCAAGTTTTATAATCCGAAAAAATCCAGAGGATTGTTCAATCCGCTGTCCGATGAACCCTTCAAGATAAGCCGGTCCAAGATAGACCTTTTTTTGAACTGTCCGAGGTGTTTTTACCTCGATCAACGGCTGGGAGTCGCCCGTCCGCCGGGATTCCCATTCAATCTCAATTCCGCAGTGGATAAGCTTCTTAAGAAAGAATTCGATATTCATCGCGCCGAGCGGACAGCGCATCCGCTTATGAAGACCTACGGAATAGATGCGGTGCCTTTTGCGCACGAAAAAATGGATGAATGGCGCGAGAATTTCAAAGGAGTCAGATATCTCCATGAAACCACCGGTTTGCTCGTGACCGGGGCGGTGGATGATGTCTGGGTGAATCCGAAAAAGGAACTTATGGTGGTGGATTATAAATCAACTTCCAAATCCGAACCGGTATCGCTGGATGCGGAGTGGCAGATCGGCTACAAGCGCCAGGCGGAGGTTTATCAGTGGCTTTTGCGCCGGAACGGATTCAAGGTTTCCGACACGGCCTATTTCGTCTACTGCAATGGCAAGACGGACCGCAATGCCTTCGATGGCAAGCTGGAATTCGATATCGATATAATACCGTATAAAGGCAGCGATCATTGGATGGAGAATGTTCTGTTCAAAATAAAAGAGTCTTTTATGAGGGATTTCATACCTGAGCCTGGTCCGGACTGCGATTATTGCCAGTACCGGCAGGCGGCGTTCGGAGTTGAGAACGGGTAGGGAATTCTGATAGGATGATGTCAGGTCGTTGAACCGGGGAATCTGATGAAATATGTGGATGTTTTCCGCACAAAAGGCGGATTGGGGATGGAAGTCAGTCTTCAGATAATTGAGGAACTTTTTCCGGATATCCTTGAGGCTCTGGCCCAAAGAGGTGTGCGCCTCACTAATCTTGAGATTGTCATGACGGCTCAGAATCTTACCGCTCTTCTGGTCCATGCGGCGATCGCCTGCTGTAACAGGAAGGGTCATGCGCCTGACAAAGTCCGGATGATTTTGAAGATTTCAAAGGACAATAAGGCGTTCATATTTTTTGCACCTTATTCGCTCGGCGGAAAGTTGGAAATTCCCGCAAAAAACTGCCCCTTGGCTATCATCGGCGCCGATCCATCCGATTACGAGGAACTGAAGAAGAAATATCCCAATGTGAATGTATCCGTTGCCGCCGGCAGGACGATAGGAAACAACTGATTCCGCCTTATGGCGGATTTTTGTTATATTTAAACTATGCCACTGATCCCCTTCAGAGATTTCGAGAAAGTCGAGCTCCGCATCGCCAGGATTATTTCCGCCGCGCGCGTCGATGGTTCCGAGAAGCTCATCAGGCTTCAGCTTGATGCCGGTGATAAAAATGAAGCCGGAGAATCTGTTCCCAGGCAAATTTTGGCCGGAATCGGCAAGGTTTATGCGCCTGAAAATATCGTCGGAAAAGAAATCGTGATTGTCGCGAATTTGGAACCTCGAAAACTCATGGGCCTGGAAAGTCAGGGCATGCTTCTTGCGGCCAGTGATGAGAACGGGCCGGTCATCCTGATGCCGGAAAAAGATGTCCCGCCGGGGTCGGCGATTCATTGAATGCGATAAAAAGCCCCGCTAAGCGGGGCTGTTTTGTGCCTTATTTTCCATCATGTCCAGGATTTCATTGGCGATTTTTTCCACCATTTCCTGCTCGGTCAGGGAAGTCGAATCCATCAGTTTGAGCTGGGGGCAGGTCGGTGAAAGTTGCTCATAAGCGAGCTTGTATCTGCCGACAAGTGTCTCAATAGTTTTCGGATTCGTCGTTTCACCAAGTTTATCGCTGAGTGCGATCCTGAGCTCGCGCTTCATGGCGACTTTAGGGTCGGAAATCATGAAGTAAGCTATGTCGATTTTTTCCAGCCATTGCGGATGCAGGAAGAAAGATTGCATTATTTTTTCCTGCTCCGGGGTCAGGAGGTTTTTTCCTCTCCAATACATCATCCAGCAATAAGCGTCGAAGATGCATCGGTCGAAGATTATGATATCGTAATTGCATCCGAAACTCTGATCGATAAGCATGGACAGCGCATACAGGCCGGTTCGGATATTGTAGACCGGAGTGGTCCGCGGGATATGCCGTATTACTTCCGCGCCTTCCTGCGGGCGGAGAACCTGGAAGCCTTGCCGCCGGAAAAATTTATCCAGTTCCGTGATGGTCGTGGTCTTGCCGGCAGACGGGGATCCCGTGAATTCGATGAAGAACGGTCGTGGTAGAGCTTTGCGGTCATAGCGGATATCGCTTCGGAGATAGGAAAGGATCTTCCGGGCTTTCTCCTCAAACTTCTGCTCTTTACTCATTGGCACCTCATTTTAAAAGAACGGATTTGTTGTTAATATTAAATTACATATATGACAAAGTCAAAAAAATCAGCGGAAATGGAAGTCCGGCCGCAATCTCAGATTTATTAGAAAATTAAAAAAACAGCCCATAAGGCTGTTTCGCTTTAAAATCGTTGAGGTTCGTGCTCTTCGGTTACGGCATGGAATAGCTTGCTTGCTGAGAATTCTTTTTCAATTTCCACCAGTTTATCGCGCTGAGGATGAATGTAGATGTAGTTTCTATGTCGGCACTTCGGGCAGATAACATTGCAGACCTTGGTTTCAGACTGGAGCCAATATGCGCCTCCGCTGCAGGAGTAGGGCGCTACATAATAATGATCTTGTACGAATGTCCATTTGCGAAGCTCTGACTGCCGTCTGCATTTTGCGCAGCATATTTTTGTTTTCCGCGCTTTTTCCAAGCACATCTTCAAGAGACGAGATTTGGCCGAATCAATTTTGGCGATTTCCTTCTTGATCTGTATCAGGTTCGGCATGTTCACTCCTTTATTTTTAAAAGAACGGATTTGTTGTTAATATTAAATTACATATATGACAAAGTCAAAAAAATCGGCGGAAAATGATATCCTGATCGGTTTTGATATGGACGGGGTTCTGATCGACCATACTTCTTCGAAAATTCTGATTGCCGGGAAATTCGGATTTGATCTGAGACCCGAACAGACGCCATCGGATATTATGCGTAAATTATTTCCGATTGAGACCTGGCATGAGATCCAGCAGACGCTTTATGACGACCGTAAATACGCCCTTCGCCCTCCGGCGATGCGCGGGGCGAAGCCGGCGCTGAAGGAGATTGAAAAATCCGGAAAGGAGATTTTTTTGATTTCCAGGCGTAAAAATCCCACCGTCGCCGTCGAGCTTCTGGAAAAGCACGGACTCTGGCCGCAATTTTTCCATGAGAAAAACACTTTCTTCGTGGATGAGCCGGAAGATAAGAATGTCCGAGCAGCGGATCTCGGCATTACGCACTATCTGGATGATGAGAAAAGGGTTCTGGAAGTCCTTAGGGATGTCCCGAACAGATTTCTGTTCGACAAGCACCAGGTCCATCCGGATGATTCGCTGTACACGAGGGTTTTCTCCTGGCAGCAATTTTTGTCCAATCTCTGATCATGAAGAAAAAAATAATCCTGATCGCCGGCGTTTCATTGCTTTTGGCCGCGGCTTTTTCCTTAAGATTTTATTGGCGGGAGCTGAGAGGGATCCGGCCGGCGGTCAGCGGTCCGGCAGATGACATTGCGGAAATGATCGATGGAGGGGATGTTCCGCTTGATCTGCCGGAAGGTTTTTCGGTTTCCATATTCGCGGAAGGTCTTACGGATCCGCGCGTGATGACGTACGGGCCGGATGGAAATCTCTGGGTCAGTGTTCCTTCCGATGGCAAGGTAATTTCGCTTAAAGACGAGGACGGTGACGGAAAAGCCGAGATTCATCTGGTTGTGGCGGAGAATCTGGACCGTCCTCATGGCTTGGCTGTCCGTTGCACTGAAAAATGCGAGGTTTATGTCGCAGAGACCGATCAGGTCGCCGTCTATGATTTTGATGGGAAAAATTCAAAATTGGTGAATAAAAGGAAAATCATCGATCTTCCTTCCGGCGGAGGACATTCTACGAGGACGATTATGTTCATGCCTGCCCCGGAAGATCATCGGCTTCTGGTCTCAGTCGGTTCTTCCTGTAATGTCTGCAATGAAGCTGATGACAGGCGGGCCAAGGTCCTGATTATGAATGCTGACGGAACCGATATGCGGGAATTCGCCCGCGGGTTGAGAAATTCCGTATTCATGGCGATTCATCCGGTCAACGGGAGAATATGGGCTACGGAAATGGGGCGCGATCTGCTTGGCGATGATCTGCCGCCGGATGAGATAAATATCCTTGAAGAAGGCGGGAATTACGGCTGGCCCATCTGCTATGGCAAGAATCTCCATGATGCGGAATTCGATAAGAACACCTATATAAGGAATCCATGTATGGCGCCATTTGAAAGGTCTTCGCATATAGACATCCCGGCGCATTCCGCGCCTCTTGGACTGGCTTTTTTCCCGGAGGAAGGCTGGCCGCAGGAGTATTGGCATGACGCACTGGTTGCTTATCATGGATCCTGGAATAGGAGTGTTCCGACGGGCTATAAAGTGGTCCGCTATAAGTTGGATCAGGACGGAAACTATCTCGGAGTGGAGGATTTCATATCCGGCTGGCTTAAAGACGGTGAAGCCTCAGGCAGGCCGGCAGACATATTGATCCAGCCGGGCGGAACGATTTTCATTTCCGATGATAAGGCCGGGGTGATTTACAAGGTGATCTATCGTAGGCCGGATTATGCGAATATGGATGTCTTAGATCTTATCAGGAATATGAATGTAAAGGAAAATTCCATTGTGAGGAGTCCGCTTGAAGTGACCGGAGAAGCCAGGGGATTCTGGTTTTTTGAAGCGTCTTTCCCTGTGAAATTGTTGGATGCGAATGGAAAAGAAATAGTTGTAAAACCGGCTCAGGCAAAAAACGGCTGGATGACGGAAAGTTTCGTTCCGTTTGGGGTTGAGCTGGAATTTTCCACGCCGGCGACGGAGACCGGTTTTCTGGTTTTGCAAAAGGATAACCCGTCCGGATTGCCGGAGTACGACCGCGAATTGAAGATTCCGATAAAATTCCAATGATGTTAAGATGGGATATATGATGAATTTAAAATTTTTATCCACTGCACTTTTATTGGTCATCCTGGTCTCCGGTGGGGCATACTATCTGATTTCAGATAGCGTGGATTCCGGTATGGATTCCATTCCTGCGGCAGATGAAGTGCCGGTCATGGATGCCGGGAATTTTCCGGTGGAAGAAACTTCCGACGATGTTTCGTCCATAAATTCAGCTAAGGTTGAAATATCAAATTTCTCTTTCCAGCCGCAAGAACTGCGAATAACCGTCGGGACGAAGGTTGTATGGAAAAATGAGGACAGCGTCAATCACAACGTCATTTCTGACAAAGGAGATTTTGCCAGCAGACTTCTGGCGAAGGGGGAATCATTCGAATCCACTTTTAATTCAAAGGGGACTTTCACATATTATTGCGGTCCGCATCCCTGGATGAAAGCGACGGTGATTGTTGAATAGGCATGAAAATTTCCGTGCGCGTAAAATTGAAGGCGAAAGAGGAGAAAGTCGAGAAAACCGTGATTCAGCGGCTGACCGGTTCGGAAGATCAGTATCAGGTTTTTGTGAAAGAATTGCCGGTTGACGGGAAAGCAAATGAGGCGGTCATACGGGTTTTGGCGGAATATTTTAAAGTTCCTAAATTTTCAGTCAATATCGTCGCCGGCCATACTTCCAGGGAGAAAATCGTGGAGATAGATTGATTTTGACTAAGAGTTATTTTTGGATTATAATATGAAGGACATGAAATCAGTCCTGGCGACCATATCAATAATCGGATTCATCAGCGTGGCGGTTTTCGGATTTCTGGCGATCGGCCACATCAACGAGATGGCTCACAGCGGCTGCCTTGCGGCTTTGGCGCAGAACGGCGTCTGTCCGTCCGCAACCAACGTTCCGCTGGCCGCGGCCTTTTCGCATCTCAATATTTTGAAGAGCTTCTCATCCGCGCTTCTGAACAACGCCGCACTGATGCTTTCATTGGCTCTTTTCGCCGGAGCGCTTTCCGCATCTGTAAGGATTCCTGATTTTTCCGTTTTCGGAGAGGTGGCCTCGTTGCTTCCCGCCATGCTCAGGGACGGAGAGAATTCTATTTCCAGTCATTTTGATTGGCTGGCGATCCATCTCAACAGTCCGAGTTTCGCATTGAGCGCATAAAAGACCGGCTTGCGGTTTTTATGCGCATTTAAATCCCTTAAAGGGATTTTTTGTATTTATTGCAATCCCGACGTTGCAGTCGGGACTCCGCGACCCGAATGGCGTCGGAGCTAATCATTAACAACTAATAACTATCAAGTATGAAAAATAACAAAGAGACATTAATTATTCTTGCCGTAACTCTGGCGATTTTCGCCGGAATCATCTGGGTGGCGACCCCGGATAAAAACTCGGCCGGTCAGGAGAGTCTTGTCGCTTCCCCGTCAGCTGTTCTGGTTCCGGAAAATCCGGAATTCAATTTCGGGACGATTTCCATGGCGGCTGGGAATGTGAGCCACATGTATTCGGTAAAAAATACCGGCTCCGAACCGGTGACTATCAATACGGTTTATACTTCCTGCATGTGCACGAATGCGACTTTGGTCATGGGAGAGACCCGCGTCGGGCCGTTCGGGATGCCAGGCCATGGCGGTTTTTCCCAGAAATTGAATCGCACAGTATCGCCGGGGGAGGAATTTCAGGTTGAAGGGGTTTTCGATCCGGCAGCGCATGGTCCGGCCGGCGTCGGCCCGATCGAGCGGGTGATAGTTCTGGAAACTTCCTCGGGGAATGTCGAAATGCAATTCAAGGCGAAAGTGACCCCTTAATCGGTAAATAAAAATAAACATATGGACCCACAAATTGAAAAACAGATCTGCGAACCCGAAGGCATGAATTCTTCGGGAGGATCGAAATGGAAACTTTTGAGTCTTGTATTCGGAGCGGCGGCGTTTTTCGGAATCGTGATATTTCTGAAGTACAGCGCGGCAGGGACGGAATTTCTTTGGAATTTCAGCGACGGCGGGAAATGGCTTCTTCCGCTGGTGATTGTCTCGGCTTTTCTGGACAGCATCAATCCCTGCGCATTCTCCGTCCTGTTGCTGACGATCGCGTTTCTTTTCAGCGTAGGTAAGTTGCGTTCAAATATCCTTAAAATCGGCGGTGCGTATATTTTCGGAGTTTTTCTGGTCTATATACTGATCGGACTCGGCATACTGCAGGTCCTGCATCTGTTCAATACGCCGCATTTCATGGCGAAAGTCGGGGCGGGCCTGCTCGTGCTGCTTGGCCTCATTAATCTGATAAATGAATACTTCCCGTCATTTCCGGTGAAATTGCGGATACCATCCATGTCTCATCATGCTATGGCCGAACTTATGGAAAAAGCTTCTTTGCCGACCGCTTTCCTACTCGGAGTCCTTGTCGGAATCTGCGAATTTCCGTGTACGGGCGGCCCCTACCTGATGATTCTCGGCTTGCTTCATGACAATGCTACATTCGGAGCCGGCCTCGGTTATCTGGCGTTCTATAATCTGATATTCATTTCACCGTTGGTCGTGATCCTTTTCATCGCGGGTGACAAGCTTCTTCTCGGAAAAGTCGAATATTGGAAAAAACAGAATACGAAGTCCATGCGGCTATGGGGAGGGATCGCCATGGTTCTGCTCGGAATAATAATTTTCTTCCTGTAAAAATATGGAAAAACAAAAATTTGAGGAATTGAAAAATAAGATCGAAGCGGCCAGGAAATCAGGAAAATTCGATCTTTCGACCGATGAGGATCTGAGTCTGGCGGTGATGAACCTTATCAGCCTGGAGGAACATTTCTTTTTCACCGGAGAAAAAACCGGCAAGCCGGAATATTTCGACCTTCTCGGCGAAGTCCGTGAGATGCGCAAGGAGCTTCTCGCAAAGCTTACGCCGGAGCACGAAGGGGAGACCTGGTGCGTCAGCAAGCATCTGCTTGCAACTGCCATGCGATTGATGGAGGTCGGGACAAAACTCCATTCAGATGGCAGGAGGGAGGAGGCGAAAGCGATGTTCGACAGATCTTACAGGATCTACTCGCTTTTCTGGGGATTGCGCCTCGATCTTGTCGATCTGAAGGATCTGAAAAAAGGAAATCCCGTGGAAAAATCCTGGGGGGTCGAAGACATAGTTTCCAAATTGGTGAATTGCTGCGATGAGTAAGGACACCTTATTGATTTTATTTCTGGGGATGATCGCGCTGGCTGGCCTGAGTTTTATCGTAACCTTCGATGATTCGCCTGCCGGTCAGTACGATTCTTTTGCCATATGTCTTGCGGAAAAAGGTCTGACGATGTACGGCGCGGACTGGTGCAGCCATTGTCAGGCGGAAAAAACGGCATTTGGAAATTCATTCCAGTATGTTCCTTATGTGGAATGTCCGGATAATGTTCCGCTGTGTCTGGAGAAGAAAATCACCGGATATCCGACCTGGATATTCGCTGACGGTAGGAGGTTGGAGGGCGAGCGGGGATTGGCTGATCTGGCCAAGGAAAGCGGATGCAAATTAACATTGAATTGATCATATGGACTTAATAAAAAGAAATCTGGTTGTGATCGCAAGCGCGGTTGTTTCGCTGATATTAATATCGATTTCGTTTGTTTATACGGCCGGGCAGAGAAATTTTGATGAAAGGGTTGCGGCTGCAAAGTCCGGCCGTTCGGATTTCGAAGAAGCGGTGGCTCCCGAGGCCGGCGTGCTTCTGCCGGTTGTTTGGGGTAATTTAGGAAGGAGAATGGTGGAACTCGGCGTCATTGATTCGGAAAAATTTGAATCGATTTACGCAAGCCGCGGCGGATTAAGCGCTGCTGAAAAGCAGCTTCTTTACGGGGAAAACAATGGGAATTTAGTGATGAACCGGGAAAATGCCGGATTGATTCTGAATTTGCTCTGGGGATTCGGCATCGGAAATAAAAATGAAATTTTGGAGAAAGGCCCGATGATGAACCCGGCTTATGGCGGCGCCGGCGGTTTCGCCTCCACTGGCGGTTGGGTGATTGCCAGGGGCAGTCCGATGAATCATTACAGTCGGCATTCGCTTGTTGGATTGACTTCGGATCAGCAAAAAATAGTGGAGCGGGTAAGCAAGGGGATTTATCGGCCCTGCTGCGGAAATTCAACTTATTTTCCGGATTGCAATCATGGTATGGCCATGCTCGGCTTGCTGGAATTGATGGCCGCTCAGGGGGTTTCCGAAGCGGATATGTACAGATATGCGCTTGCGGTCAATGTGTATTGGTTTCCGGATACGTACGTGGCTATTGCGCGATATTTTAAGATGCGGGGTGTCGAATGGTCGGAGGTTGATCCGAAAGAAGCGCTTGGAAACGATTTTTCCAGTGCTTCCGGCATACGGAGAGTTCAGGAGCAGATCGGTCCGGAAGAGGGAAGCGGTGGGGGATCGTGCGGAGTATAAATTTATAAATCGAAATTATGCATAAAACATTAAAAACTGAAAAAATAAGTTTGCAGCTGATTAAATTTGCACTGGCAATCGGAGTGGCATATGGATTGGTGATTTTATTTCAATCAGTTATATCAGAAAGGCCCGGGCAAGCCATCCTGGATCAAGGCGTTCAGCATATTGCAGTCGGAGCGATGCACCCAGAATATAATTCCAATCCGCCGACTTCAGGCTGGCATTATTCCACGCCTGCGGAATGGGGCATGTACGAGATTGAATTACCTGATGAGCAGGTATTGCATAATCTTGAACACGGGGGAATATGGATTTCATATAAAGAAATCGATGCCGGAACAAGATCGGAATTCGAAAAGATCGCCAGGGCTAATCCTAAGGTAATCATTACGCCACGACAGGCAAATGACGCTCCGATTGCTTTGGCATCTTGGAACAGATTGCAAAATTTGGAGCAATTTGACGGGGAGATTATCATGAATTTTATTAGATTGAATAAAAATAAATCTCCGGAGCCGTTTGCTGATTAAGGTGCTATGATATAAGAGCCACAGTTGACAATATACCCCCAGGGGGTATAATAGAAATATGGATAAGAAAATAAAAGCAAGGACATTGCATCGCCTGAAGATCGCAGAAGGGCAGGTTCGCGGTCTCCAAAAAATGGTGCAGGAAGAAAAATACTGCATCGATATTTTGCATCAATTGCTTGCGGTAAAAGAGGGGCTTTCCGGAGTCGGAGATTTGATTTTGGAAAATCATTTGTCTACGCACGCAGCTGTCCAGATGAGGGGTGGCGGATCGGAAAAAGCGGTCAAAGAGATCCTATCCATTTATAAATTGGCTCGTAAGAAAAACTGATAAGAGTATGGAATATAAAAGAATCATCATTGTCGGCGGCGGATTAAGCGGTTTGGGATGCGCGAAGAGGCTTCAGGAAAGCGGCGCCGAATTCAGCTTGATCACTGAGAATATAGGCGGTCGGGTGAAAACTTCTCCGGACGGTGAAACGAACTACGGCGCTTATTATATTACTGCCGATTGCCGTAATATCATGCCTTATGTGGAGAAAAAGGATATCGTCCATTTCGCTAAAGCGCACTTCCATCGTGGCGGGGAGCATTATCATGCATATTCGTGGCGGATGATGAAGCACATCCCCGCGGGCATCCGTTTGTTAATTGATTTGTTTAAATTTCAGCGCCATTTGATGAAGGCGCGGGAGCGAGCAATGAATGCTTCTTATCAGGAAATTATTGAGAGCGATCCTTATTTGCGAAAATATTATCATCAGAAAGCCGGAGCGTATATAAAAGAACGCGGCTTGGAAAATCTGACCAAAGAATATCTGGAGCAGTTTCTCTGGGCGGCTTATTTTACTGACCCGCGCGAGGTTTCCACGATGATCTTTTTGGGAGTTCTAAAAACGCTGATTATTCCAAGTTATTCTTTTAAATTTGATTTTGATAAGCTCATAGCGCCGTTCAAAGAGGCGATTTTATCCGATTCGGTCATAAAAGTAAGCCGATCTGCCGATAGAAAATTCATATTGGAAACTAAGTCAGAAAAAATATATGAATGCGATACACTGGTGTTGGCAACGCCCATGAACATCACTAATCTGCTCATTGAGCCGCAAAAAATAAAAGGCGGGATTGATGTAAATTATTACCATCTTCGCGGTAAAATCAGAAAAGAATACGATGTTTCTTGGTATAATTTTTTTCCGATAGAAGAAGGGGCGGTTATTTCCCGCGAGCCGAACGGCACCTATCTTTATTTTTATGGCCAGAAAGATGACATCGGAAAATATTTTGAAAGTTGGGAGGTGATTGCGAAAGATACCTGGCAGCCAGCGCTGTTTTTCTTCGGAGATGAATATGTTAATGGAAATCCGGAGCAGGGTTTATTTCTGGCGAATGATCATAATGTGCCAGGTACGGAAGACGCATTCATAAACGGTCATTATACTGCGAATCTTATTTTAAGATCTGAAAAATAGTTAAATGTCGAATATATGTGAAAATGTAATATGGTATAGAATTAAAAGAGTCGGGGGATTAATTTAAAATTAAAATTATTACTTATGAATCAAAATCTGGGGAAATTAGATAGGATACTGCGTTTTGCGCTTGCATTTTGGTGGCTCGGGCCATTGGCGCCGGAATATTCATCTGGCTTGGCGAATCTATTTATCATAATTGTCGGTTGGATAGCGCTTGCTGAAAGTTTTGTCGGTTGGTGCTGGCTTCACAAAATTTTCGGCGTGGATAATCGTAATCAATAAATATATATGGATAAGTCTTCTAAAAATAAAAAAACATTTATAGTCCGCGGGATGGATTGCGCATCGTGCGCGCTGACGATTGAAAAAGCGCTTCAAGGCATGCCGGAATTGGAATCCGCGAATGTGAATTACGCGACGGAGAAGGCCGTGGTTCAGAGCGATCAACCCATCGATTCTTCAAAGATTCTTAATTTCGTAAAAGATAAAACCGGATATGAGCTTGTTGAGGAAAAGGAAAAATCTTCGCATGCCGGCCATGATATGTCCGCCATGCAGATGCCGGAAGGCGGAGAGCATGATCATGCCAAAATGCTGAAGGAGGAAGAAATCAGGCTGCTCTGGAAGAAATTCCTGACCGGCGCGATTTTGTCGGGGATCATAATGATTCTGAGCTTCACTGATTACGTTCCTTTCCTGTCCGGATCGCTTCCTAAGGCTTCCAGGTTTCTGATTCTTCTCGTTCTCGCGACGCCGGTTGAATTCTGGGTTGGCCGGCAATTCTGGTCCAGTACCTGGGCTTCGCTCAAGCGCGGTAATGTGAATATGGATACTTTGGTGGCCCTGGGCACCGGCGCGGCGTATTTTTCCGGCCTTGCCGTCACTTATCTTGAAACAGCTGGAATTTCTTCGGATGTTATTCTGGATGTTTATTTCGATGTCGCCACCGTGGTGATAACTTTAGTCATTTTAGGTAAGTATCTGGAGGCCAGGGCGAAAGGATCCGCTTCCGAAGCCATAAAGAAACTTCTTAAGCTTCAGGCCAAGACCGCTCATTTCCTTCACGAAGGAAAGCATGAGATGGAGGTTCCGGTGGAGCAGATAAAGACAGGCGATCTTATGCGCGTCAAGCCCGGTGAAAAAATTCCGGTGGACGGCCTGATTGTCGAGGGATCGGCGACAGTCGATGAATCGATGGTGACCGGCGAATCTTTGCCGGTGGATAAGAAAGAGGGCGATGCTCTCATCGGCGCGACGATGAACAAGAATACAAGCTTCGTGATGCGGGCGACCAAGGTAGGAAAAGATTCCTTTCTGGCTCAGATCGTGGCCATGGTGGAATCTGCGCAGGCCAGTCGTGCGCCGATTCAGAAATTGGCGGATCTGGTGGTTTCTTACTTTGTCCCGGTGGTGCTGGCAATATCAGCTGTCACATTCATTGCTTGGTTTTTCTGGGGTCCGCCAGGTTCGGCCTTTTCCTACGCCCTTGTGAACGCCATTGCGGTCCTGGTCGTAGCCTGTCCGTGCGCCATGGGTCTGGCGACTCCGACTTCAATAATGGTCGGAACCGGAAAGGCGGCCGAACATGGAGTGATCATCCGTGATGCCGAAGCTCTGGAGGTGGCAGGTAAAATAACCTCGGTCATTCTGGATAAGACCGGAACGATAACCAAAGGGGAGCCGTCGGTCACCGATATCATCGCATTCTCAAACGGGAGCAAGTCCGAAGTGGTCGGATATGCGGCGTCATTGGAAAAACTTTCCGAACACCCGATCGCTCAGTCAATCGTAGCTTATGCTGCGAGTCTGGGGGCATCATCTTCTCATCCGTTGGATAAGGCGGTCAAAGCCGCGGCCGGTGAAGGAATTTTTCCGGTAAAGAATTTCAAGGCTATTCCGGGCCATGGCATAGAGGGCGATCTCTCCTTGAAATCAGGAGTCAAGAAATTTTATTTCGGTAACGCCGCATTGATGAAAGAAAAATCGATAGATATCCGTTTTTCACAAGCCGAGTCGGAGAAATTGGAGCGGGAAGGAAAGACTTTGCTTCTGCTTGCCGATGAAAAATCTCTTATCGGAATGATCGCCGTGGCGGACACGATAAAACCGACCGCCATAGAGGCCGTTCAAAGATTGAAAAAACTCGGATTGGAGATCTGGATGATAACCGGAGATAATGAGCGGACGGCCGATGCCATCGCAAAGACTGTCGGAATTGATAAGGTCATGGCCCGGGTTCTTCCGCAGGACAAGGCGGGCAAGGTGAAATCCCTTCAGGGGCAGGGAAGGCTGGTGGCGATGGTCGGCGACGGCATAAATGACGCCCCGGCTTTAACGCAGGCGGACGTGGGTATTGCGATCGGGACCGGCACTGATATCGCGATTGAATCTGCGGATGTCACTCTTGTTTCCGGCGATCCGCTTGGAATTGTAAATGCGATCATGATAAGCAGAAAAACTTTGACTAATATAAAACAGAATTTGTTCTGGGCTTTCATTTATAACATTATTTTGATACCGGTTGCCGCCGGATTGCTCTGGCCATATTGGCAGATTTTGCTTAATCCGATCTTGGCCGGAGGAGCGATGGCCTTCAGCTCACTCTCCGTCGTGCTGAATTCATTAAGATTAAAAAGGGTATAATATATGGAGAAGGGTAAGATTGAAAAATTGAACTGGGCTTTCATGCTGGTGAGTTTTTCCGGATTCCTGGATGCGCTTTATCTGTCTATACAGCGTTTCAAGGGGGTTCCGATAATCTGCACCATATTGGAGGGATGCAATAAGGTCGCTTCCAGCATTTATGCGGAAATCCTGAATGTTCCGGTCGCTTATATCGGAGTGGCGTATTATCTGCTTATTTTCTCCCTGGCGCTCTGGTTCCTGGCTTCCAAAAACCGGAATACTTTCCTTCTGATGTCCGCGTTTACGGTAGTCGGATTCCTGGCTTCGGTCTGGTTCGTCTATCTGCAGTTTTTCGTTATAAAAGCGATCTGCTTCTACTGCATGATTTCCGCAACAACCTCGACATTATTGTTCATTCTAGGTTCATATTATCTGGTCTCATATCATAAAAGTCGAAATTTATAAAAATTAATTTTTATCTGAAAAAAATGAATATAAAATTAGTTGAGTGGGTTTTAAGAATCGGCGTTGCCGGAGAATTCATCGGGCACGGAGTTTTTGCGATCCAGGGAAAAAAAGATTGGATAAATTGGTTCTCGAATTTCGGAGTTTCTGATACCGGAACGGCAGCCAACCTGCTTTTTTGGATCGGAGTGGTTGATATTCTGTTGGCGGTTCTGGTTTTGGCGAAGCCTATGCGTCTGCCATTGCTATGGATGACATTCTGGGGTTTTTGGACGGCGATTTTGAGGCCGTTGGTCGGAATGCCGGTCTGGGATTTCGTAGAAAGATGGGCGAATTGGAGCGCGCCGCTTGCTCTGTTGATCCTTATCGGCTGGCCCAGGAGTTGGCGGGAGTGGTTGAAGTAATCAGTCATAATTTATGAATCAACAAAAAATGACTTTAGTTGCATTGAGGATTGCGATGGGTTGGATGTATTTCTACGCTGGCATCACGAAAGTGATCGATCCGACGTGGACTGCCGAGGGTTATATCAAGGGGGCGAAAAATTTCACCTGGTTCTTCCAGTGGCTTCTCAGTCCGCAAATCCTGCCGGTGGTGAATTTCCTGAATGAATGGGGGCTGACTCTTCTCGGTGTTTCCCTTATTTTGGGAATCGGCGTCCGCCTTTCTTCAATTCTCGGAGCGATTCTCATGATGATGTATTATGTCGCATTGCCGTTTCCGTATCCGAACGCCCATTCCTTGGTCGTCGATGAGCATATGATTTATACGGCAGTCCTCCTGTTTTTCGCCGCAGTCAGAGCCGGCAGAACAGGCGGTTTGGAGGAGTGGTGTTCTAATCTTCCGATCTGCGTGAAATTTCCCAAATTGCGCGAGTGGCTGGGCTGATGTATAATTGGAATATAATTAAAATTAATCAATAAAATTTATGTGGAATTACATGATGGGAAGCGGTTACGGTTTCGGGTATGGTTGCGGAGGCGGATTCATGGGCATCACCATGGTTCTGGTCTGGGCTGTCCTTACCTTGCTGGTTGTGTTGCTTTGGCAGAAAATCAGTAATAAATAAGAACAATTGATGATGGATATGGATATTAAACTCAAAAATTATCTTGCGATGGCCGGTGTCGCTCTTATGGCGGCTCTCGCCCTTTCATCGCTTCTGTATGTCCGCGCTTATTCCCGTTCGACTGAGCCGGGGACTTATCGCAGTTTTGCGGTGAGCGGAGAGGGCAAGGTGGTCGCAATACCGGATGTCGCTGAGTTCACCTTCAGCGTCCTGACTCAGGGAGGTAAAGACCTCGGAGCTTTGCAGACTGAAAATACTGTCAAAGTGAACCGCGCGATCGGCGTACTTAAAGGCGCCGGAATAGCGGATGAAGATATAAAGACCAGGCAGTACAGCGTGGAACCGCGGTACAAATATTTCGATTGCCGGTTTGATATTTATTCTTCGGAAGCCAGATCCTGTCCGCCTCCGGAAATCGCCGGTTATACCGTTCAGCAGACTGTCGGCGTGAAGGCGCGGGATTTTTCCAAAGTCGGAGAGCTCCTGACCCAGGTGGTCGTCAGCGGAGCGAATTCGGTTTCCCAATTGAATTTCACCATGGATGATCCGACCGAGCTTCAGAATCAGGCCAGGGCCGAGGCGATCGCCAAGGCCAAGGCTAAGGCGAAATCGATCGCCAAGGCCGGAAGATTCGATATCGGAAGATTGCTTTCAATCGATGAAGGGGGGCCGGTTCCGTTTTATTCAAAAATTTCCGCATATGGAATTGGCGGTGATTTGGAAGCGGCCGCCGCTCCGGCGCCATCCATTGAACCGGGATCCCAGGAGATTGTTGTGAATGTAACTTTGAGATACGAAATAGAGGATTAATTTCCGATATTTCCGGAAAATCAGCCCGTATACAGCGGGCTGATTTTTGTTTAGAATGTAATCATGAAAAAGAAAGAGGTGAAGTCATCCTGGGGCAGGGTCGCCGGATGGTACGACAAGCTGGTTGAAGGCGGGAATAATTACCAGTCCGGGCTTATTTTGCCTAATCTTTTGCGTATTCTGGATATCAGATCAGGTATGTCAGTGGCTGATGTGGCCTGCGGACAGGGATTTTTTTCCAGGGAATTCGCCAAGGCTGGAGCCAGGGTTTATGGTTCTGATATATCTGGAGAGCTTATCGAGGCGGCCGGGAAAAACACTCCGCCTTCTTTAAGATCGAAAGTTTCCTATCAGATCGCCCCGTCAGACAACCTTTCATTCTTGAAATCCGGAAGCCTGGATGTCACGGTCATCGTCCTCGCTCTTCAGAATATTGAAAAAGTGAAAGAGACTCTGTCCGAGTGTTCGCGCGTCCTAAAATCCGGAGGGCGGCTTGTTCTTGTGCTCAATCATCCGGCCTTCCGTATTCCGAAGGCCAGCAGTTGGGGCTGGGATCCTTCGATAGAGCTCAGGACTGGCGTTAAGGGAGTCCAATATCGGAGGATAGATCAGTATCTTTCCGAATCCAGATCGAAAATCCAGATGCATCCCGGGGATGATCCGGAAGAGGAAACAGTCTCATTCCATCGTCCGTTGCAGTTTTATTTCAAGGCGCTGGTGAAGAATAATTTTCTTGTTAGCCGTTTCGAAGAGTGGACTTCCAACCGGGTGAGTGAGAAGGGTCCGCGCTCCGAAGCGGAAGACCGGGCGCGAAAGGAAATCCCGCTTTTTCTTTGCATCGAAGCGGTTAAAAAATAGTTTTCATGTCCAAGAAAGATATATTGCTCTATGTTTTGATTGTCGCCGCGATTTTGCGCCTTTGGGGGCTTTCTTCCGGCGATACTGTCAGTGACGAGGTTTTTATGGCTTTCCGCGGACTGGGGATGATCGATTTTGACGAGGCCGCAGTCCAGACAACCCCTTGGGAGTGGTGGCATGCCGACCGTCCATGGTGGACTAATCTCTCCATGCACGATCATCCGTGGGGCGTTCCGTTGGCGCAGAATATCTCAATGAGGATTTTCGGAGATGATAATTTCGGAATGCGCCTGCCTTCAGCCTTGCTTGGAATCGGATCGGTCTATCTCATATATAAGATAGGTTTTCTGTTATACGCGCAGGAAGTCGGCCTCATCGCCGCCGGAATTCTCGGCGTCACTTTGAACGGAGTCTATATTTCAAGGGTCGGGCTTCAGGAAAGTTATGCGATTTTCGCCATATTGCTTGGAATCCTGTATTTTTTGAAATCCTTGCGCGATCCGAAATACCTCCTGTGGGTCGGAGTGATAATCGGAATCGGAGGGGAATTTAAATATAACGTGCTCATCCTGGCGCCGATGTTCATTTTTTATATGATCCTGTTCCGCCGCGATTATCTCAAGAGCAGATATTTCTGGCAGGGGATCGCGGCCGCGGTTCTGTTTTTCAGTCCGACGCTCATATATAATTTCAAGCTCTATCAGGCGGTCGGACATTTTGATTTCCAGTTTTCCCATATTTTCGGACAGCGGCCGGATGCCTGGCAGGTCGCTCCGGGAAAAGAAATCGGAACAATTGCCGAAAGGGTCGGAAATTTCCTTCCAAGACTCATTACGAGCAATTCCTGGCTGTTTTTGGCTGTTTTCTTTTCCTCGCTTTCGGCTTTCCTTATCTGGTTGGTTCGTCGTCCGGTTGAGATGCTGGAGAAAAATAAGTTTCTGCTTGTCGCAGCGGCTTTCATGACTCTTCTGATACTTCTTATCGGACCTTCCTACAGATTTTTAGCGATGCTCGCGCCTTTTCTGGCTCTACCATCGGCGGTTTTTCTGTGGTGGCTTTATGGCAAATACGGATATAGGAAACCGAAATTCCTGATTCCGCTCGCGGCAGGTTTTATAATTTTTGAAATATTTTATTCGGTGAACAATCAGATTTTGGACTATCCCAAGGGTCCGAATCCATGGTTTTCATCCAATGTCAGGTATGAAAACTACAACTGGGGATATAACGAACTTGCTGATTATCTGGACCGGGAATTCTCCGGGAAGATGCCGGCCGTTACTTTCGACGTGAAATACGGATTTTTGGAAGATCTTCGCCAGAGAGCGCTTGATAAGGGAATTTCCCAAGGGCTCGATCTTTATCCGGCATTGGTGGTCTACGAGGGAAATTTTGACGGAGGAGCGAAACTGTGGGTTTTAGACAAGTTGAATGTATATTATGCCTGGCCGGTGATCAGCTTGCGGACTTATCTGGATTATCTCCGCGATAACGGTCCGGATTATTTGGAAAAGAGCGGATTCAGGACCGTTTATTTCATCCAAAAGACCAACTGGGTTCCGCCGGGGGATCTTGGGGTGCTCACCGCCGGATCAGAGCAAGGTATTTACAATAAGCGCGGAGATGAGATATTTAAGATATACAAGACTAAACTAACTACTAACGACTGACGACTAATCACTATCGACTATCCCATGATTAAATTTAAAATATTGAAGAAATCCAAAAAAAGCCGGGCGCGCCTCGGCATCCTGAAGACTCCTCACGGTGAAGTTCAGACTCCGGCTTTTGTTCCGGTGGCCACGCAGGCTGCGGTCAAGGCTCTGACCAATGATCAGGTCGTGAAGACCAATCCACAGATTCTCATCGCCAATACTTTTCATCTGGCCATCCGGCCGGGGGAAAAAGTGGTCAAGGCCGGCGGAGGTATTCAGAAATTCATGAATCTGCAGAAGCCGTTCATGACAGATTCGGGCGGATTCCAGGTTTTCAGCCTGGGCTTCGGCCGGGATTTCGGAACCGGAAAGATACTCAAGCAGAAATCCGACGAGAAGATCCAGCTCGGCCAGCAGCCGAAGCTTCTGAAGATTTCCGAAGACGGCGTGGAATTCCGCGCATACACCGATGGCAGGAAAATGTTCCTTGGGCCGAGGGAGTCGATAAAGATCCAGGAGGCGCTCGGTGCGGACATAATTCTCGCTTTCGATGAATGCACTTCTCCGATCGCGGATTACGAATACACTAAGAAGTCCCTGGAAAAGACTCACCGCTGGGCGAAGGTCTGTCTGGATGTGAAAAAAACCAAGCAGGCGCTTTACGGAATCGTACAGGGAGGAAAATTCAAGGATCTGAGGATCGAGAGCGCGAAATTCATCGGCTCCCTTCCTTTCGACGGCTTCGCCATCGGCGGTGAATTCGGAGACGAAAAGAAGATAATGTCCAAGATGCTCCGTTGGGTGAATGCGGAACTTCCGGAAAATAAGCCCCGCCATCTTCTCGGTATAGGATATCTCGAGGATATGCCGAAAATCATCGCCGAAGGCATTGATACTTTCGATTGCATCGTGCCTACGCATTATGCCCGGCGCGGAGTGGCCTTCACTTCGAAAGGCGAGCTGGATCTTTATGATTCGAAGATGCTCAAGGATTTCCGTCCGCTCGATCCGGATTGCGATTGCGACGTCTGCCGGAATCACACCCGCAGCTATATATGCCATCTCATGAAAGCCAGGGAAATCGCACCGCTCAGCCTGCTGACTTTCCATAACCTCCATTATTTCAACGCCTATGTCGCCAAGCTACGGGAGGATATCCGGAAAGGGAAATTATGACAGCCCTGGAGAAACTGCTGGCAAAATATGATTACGGATTTCCGGAGGAGCTCATCGCCCGTAAGCCGGCTTCGCCGAGGGACAGCGCGAAGCTTCTGATCTATGACCGCCTTTCCGGAAAATCCGAATATGATGTATTTTCCAATCTTTCGGAATATGTCCCGAAGGGTTCGGTTCTGGTCTTCAATAAGACAAAGGTTCTTCCAGCCAGACTGATGATTTCCAAGCCTACCGGTGGGAAGGTGAGGATCATTTATCTTGAAACAGCCGGCGGACTCATGAAGGTCATGGCCGACCGCAGGATGGACGTCGGTTCGGTTCTGACTCTGAATCGGAAAATATCCTTCAAAGCCGTCCGTCAGGAGGAGAAATTTTATTATCTTAAGCCGTCTTTTCCGATTGAGGAGCTGTTCGGAGTATTGGAGAGGCATGGCATAACTCCGATTCCGCCGTATATCAAAGGTTCTCCGCTGAAGGAAAAGGAATTGCGGGAAAAATACCAGACGGTTTTTGCGAAAGAACCGGGTTCAGTCGCGGCTCCGACCGCTTCGTTGCATTTTTCAAGAAGGTTGCTTGAGAGGCTTAAAAAATCCGGAGTGCGGATAAGGTTCATAACCTTGCATGTCGGATTGGGAACTTTCGCGCCGCTGACGGAGGAGAATATCCGGACCGGCAGATTGCATAGGGAATATTATGAAATAAGGAAAAGCGATGCGGATTTTCTCAATGAAGCCAAAAAATCCGGAAAAAAGATATTCGCGGTCGGCACGACCGTCGTTCGTGCGCTGGAATCCGCCGCTGACAGATCCGGGCGGTTACGTAAACTCTTCGGATCTGCGGACATTTTCATCCGCGAAGGATATGGATTCAAGTTCGTCGACGGCCTGATGACGAATTTCCATGTTCCGAAATCCAGCCTTCTTATGCTTGTTTCAGCCTTTGCCGGACGGGAAAATATCCTGAAGATTTATCGGGATGCGATAAAACGCAGATTCCGGCTTTTTTCCTTCGGTGACGGGATGCTTATCCTGTAATCGATCTTTTCCGGTATTTTGCATTTTTATCAGGCGCTGAAAAGCGGTATAATTAAATATATGAAAAAGCTCCTGATTTTCGCATTGTTATTGGCAGGTTTGATGAAATATGGAGGCGTTTCCGCTGAAGTCACCGGTCTTTCGCTCATGGCTCAGGCTGAAACAGTTACAATCCAGGATCTCGGCATCGAGGATCCGGGCCTTCTGCCGACCAATCCGTTTTATTTTTTCAAGGAATGGCGCCGATCCTTCAACCGGTTGATGACCCGTGATCCGCTGGCCAAAGCGGAATTGGAATTGCAGATCGTTAATGAAAAGGCCGCAGAGCTCAAGAGAGTGGAGGAATTGGACGGTGGAAATGAAGGCTCTATCGAAAAGGCGATCCGGAATTACCGGGACAACCAGGAAAGGTTGAAAGAGCGTCTTTCCGCGCTTGAGGACAGCTCGCAGAATCCGAATGTGGACAGATTGCTTTCCGATCTTGCCGACCGCGCAGTCAAGCATGAAAAGCTTTTTGATGTTCTCGGTGAGAAATTTTCCGACAGAAAGGAAATAAAGGACCTCACTGAATCGGCGAAGGGTCTTCTGGAGCAGGCGACGGCTGAGGCGGCAAAGAAAGACGATCCGGAAAAGTTCGCGGAAAAGCTTAAAAAAGCCCTGGAAGAAACCAAGGGCGGAGAATTCAGGAACGCGCATTCCGTCGAGATAATCGGACGCATTCTTGAGCGCGCTGATGAAGATTTGAAAAAAGAACTGGAGGAGATAAGGGAGGAGTTTTCTGAACTGGCCGATGACGATATCGAAAAACTTCTTGAGGAAAAATCCGTATCTGAACTTGAGTCATTCCTGGATGAGCTTCCGACCTCGGATTTCCGGGCGGAAATCGGAGAGAGGATTTTCGAAAAACAGAAGGAAGAACTTAAGGCGGGATCTGTCAGGCCGGTTGCTGTTCCGCTTCCGCCTCAGGCCGAATTGCGGGCGGAAATCGCGGTCTGCGATCAGATAAGCAGGAATCTCAATGAGGTCTGGGATCTTTATAAAGGAGGCCGGTTGACCGAGCAGGAATATACCCAGAAATACGAAGTTTTGAAGAAACAGCTGGCGACCTGCGAAGCCGCCAGTTCTGTGATTCTTCCGGTGACACCGGTGCCGGTTGAATCAGGCGGAGCGGTTGTCTGCACTCAGCAGTATGATCCGGTCTGCGGAGTGAACGGGAAAACCTATTCCAATGAGTGTGTTGCCAGGGGTTCCGGAGCGCTTATCCAATATAAAGGGGAATGCAAGCTTCCATCCGAAGGTTACCTGAATCCGCCTGAGCCGATCAGGATTCCGGATCAGGAAATCCGTTATTGATCTTAATATGGGAATTCCGGACAGGGACAAATATTCATTTTTTTGCTTTACGCCCGAAGTGATGCTGGCGACTTTCATCATTGAATTTCTGACCGCCGCATACGCATATGTCAGATTCCGGGGCACTTTGTTCGGAAAATTGTCCGTCCTGATGCTGATTTTGCTCGGATTTTTCCAGTTTGCGGAATATCAGATCTGCGCCGGGAATGATCCGATTTTCTGGGCCCGTCTCGGGTTTGTCGTCATCACCCTGCTTCCTCCATTGGGAATCCATCTCATTTCCCTTGTCACTGGAAACAGGATCTTCCTGCAGTTCGCTTATACCTTGGCCGCGGTCTTCGTGATAATTTTCGCATTTGCGCCGAGATCCATCACCGGTGGAATCTGCGGAGGTAACTACATAATATTCAATACTGCGCAGGAGCTTTATTGGACATATGCGATCTATTATTTCGGCCTGCTGTTTCTGGGAATTTTCGATGCCTTGGCTACACTGAAGAATAATATGTCCAGTAAAGACGGGAATATGAGCCTTCTTCTCTGGATGCTGCTCGGATATTTCTCCTTTATGGTGCCGATGGGGTTCGCATATTTCATTTTTCCGGATACCGCCCAGGCGGTCGCATCCGTGATGTGCGGGTTCGCTCTGATTTTCGCTTTGATGCTCGGCTTCATAATCGCCAAAAAATATGATGAAATTCACAAGTCACGTTGAGGATCTGAAAAAAATAGTCCGCGGCGATGTCCTTGCGGATGATGAGACGAGATTCAAATTCAGCCATGACGCCAGCCTTTTTGAGGTTCGTCCGGAAGTGGTCGTTGCTCCTAAGGATGTCGAAGACATCCAGAATCTCGTGGCTTATGTCGCCGACAGGAAGGAGAAGGGCGAGGATGTTTCCCTGACTGCGCGCTCCGCCGGGACCTGCATGAGCGGGGGGCCGTTGAGCGAATCAATCGTTCTTGATTTCACCAGATACTTCAACCGCATAAAGAATGTGAGTAATTTCTCAGCTGCCGTCGAACCGGGAGTCTATTACCGGGATTTTGAAAAAGAGACGCTCAAGCAGGACCTCATCCTTCCGACCTTTCCGGCTTCCCGCGAGCTTTGCGCGCTCGGAGGCATGGTGGCGAATAATTCCGGCGGTGAAAAGACCCCGGCATACGGGAAGACCGAGGATTATGTCTATGAATTGAAGGTGATTCTCAGCGATGCGAAGGAATACATAATCAAACCGCTGTCGAAATCCGAACTTCAGAAAAAGATCGCCGAGGGCGGTTTCATCGGCCGGCTTTACGGAAGGGTCTACGATCTCGTCCGGAAAAATGAAAAACTCATAAAATCCGCCAAGCCGGATGTCACTAAAAATTCCGCCGGTTACGCCCTTTGGAATGTCTGGAACGGGGAGATTTTCGATCTGACAAAACTTTTTGTCGGTTCCCAGGGGACTCTCGGTTTGATCACCGACATCAAGGTCCGACTTGTCCGTCCGAAGAAATATTCCAGGATGGTGGTAGTCTTTTTACGCAATCTCGATCCGCTGCTCGGAGTCGTCAATGCAGTCCGGGAATTCAAGCCGGAAAGTTTTGAATCCTATGATGACAATACTCTTAAGCTGGCGATCCGTTTCATTCCTGACCTGATAAGGACACTCAAGACCCGGAATATCCTGAAGCTCGGATGGAATTTTCTTCCGGAAGCCGGCATGGTCCTGACCGGAGGACTTCCGAAGCTGGTGATATTGGCTCAATTTGCAGGGGATTCGGATCAGGAAGTGGCTGATTCGGCTTATAGGCTGGCGCAGAGACTCCGGGCGTTGAAAGTTAAATTCCGAGTCATTCACAGTCAGTCGGAAGCGGATAAATATTGGGTCATCCGCCGCGAAAGTTTCAATCTGCTCCGCAAGCACGTCAAGGACAAGCGGACCGCTCCGTTTATCGATGATTTCATAGTGCGAGCCGAAAAAATGCCGGAATTTCTTCCCAAACTCAACGCTATACTCAAAAAATATGATATTTTCTATACCATCGCCGGGCATGTCGGCGACGGAAATTTTCACATCATTCCGCTTATGAATCTGTCCGATCCGCGATCGAAGGAGATAATCCGTAAGCTTTCCGATGAGGTTTATTCCCTTGTCCTGCAATATAAGGGCTCCATCACCGCCGAGCACAATGACGGACTCATTCGGACTCCGTATCTTGAAAAGATGTACGGAAAAGAAGTCTATAATCTTTTCGTAGAGACCAAGAAGATTTTCGATCCTTTGAACATATTCAATCCCGGTAAAAAAGTCGGCGGTGATCTGAATTATGCCTTCAATCATTTGGTAAAATCCTGATATGGCCGGTAAACCTGTCGCATTGTTGATTTTGGACGGATTCGGGATTTCCGCTGAGAAGAAGGGGAATGCCGTCATGGCCGCCAAGACTCCGAATCTGGAAAAGATAAGCCGTGAGTATCCGGGAACGACTTTGCGAGCTTCCGGGGCGGAAGTCGGACTGGCCTGGGGCGAAATGGGCAGCTCGGAAGTCGGTCATACGAATCTGGGAGCCGGATTGGTCATTTATCAGAATCTTCCGCGTATAAATCTCGCAATCCAGGATAGGAGCTTTTTCGCTTTGCCGTCATGGGAAAAAGCGGCGAAGCATGCCAAGGATAACGGATCAGATCTTCATATAATGGGGTTGCTTTCCAACGGCGGCATACATTCCCATATCGAACATCTTTTCTCCCTTCTTGATGTCTTTAAAAATCTGAAATTCAAAGGAAATATTTTTCTCCATCTTTTCACGGACGGGCAGGATACGGCTCCGAAATCCGGCACTAAATTTCTGGAAATGCTTGAGGGGAAAATTTCCGGGATGGATAACGTCAGGATAGCGACCGTCATCGGACGATATTATTCGATGGACAAGAATGAAAACTGGGCACGTACCCAGCTTGCTTACGATTGCCTGACGATCGGAAAAGGAACCGGCGTCACTTCCGCAGCCGATGCTTTCAGGATCGCCTATGAAAAAGGACTGATTGATGAGACCCTTGAGCCGACGGTTGTGACCGCCGGGGACGGATCTCCGCTCGGACTGATAAAGGAGAATGATGCGGTGATTTTCAGCAATTTTCGCGCTGATCGCGCCCGGCAGCTGACGCAGGCGTTTGTTTTTCCGGAATTCAGGAATTTTGAACGCAAGAGATTGACGAATCTGGAGTTTATTTCAATGGTCAGTTACGGCGTGGAGTATCCAATAGAATCGGCTTTCACCGCCCAGTTCATCACGATGCCGCTTGCCAAAGTCGTTTCCGATGCCGGTCTCAGGCAATTTCATATAGCGGAAACGGAAAAGTACGCGCATGTCACTTATTTTTTCAACGGCGGAACGGAAAAGGAATTTCCGGGAGAGGAACGGGCGATCATTCCTTCCAAGCAGGTGAAAAGTTACGATCTTAAGCCGGAAATGAGCGCTTATGAGATAACCGAGCGCGCAGTCGCGGAAATCAGGAAATCCAAATACAATCTGCTGATCATCAATCTGGCGAACGGGGACATGGTCGGACATACTGGAAAATTCAAGGCCGGTGTCAAAGCTGTCGAGGTTCTGGATGAGTGTGTCGGAGAAATCGAAAAAGCCGTGCTTGCGATGGACGGGATCCTGGTCATCACCGGAGATCACGGGAATGTGGAAGAGATGATAAATCTTGAGACTGATGAAATCGATAAGGAGCACTCGATCAATCCGGTTCCGCTCTGGATACTTGGGAGCGGTTTTAAGAAGGAAAATCCGGTCGCCGGTGATTTTGTCTCCGAACCGGGAGGAATTCTGGCGGATGTGGCGCCGACCATCCTGGACATCATGAAAATCAAAAAGCCGGAAGAAATGTCCGGCGCAAGCTTGCTGGATGTGATTTCCGATTGTCCCATTCCAAAAGATTAAAGCCGGTTGAATCTTGCCCGTTTGAGATGCTTCTCCGCTGCCATTACTCCGCTTTCCATGGCTGTCACTGTTTCCACCGGATATTTCCCGATGGCGGTTTCTTCCGAAAGCATTACCGCGTCCGACCCGTTCATTATCGCAAAGGCTACATCCGTGGCTTCGGCCCTGGTCGGAACCGGGCTGTTGACCATTGAAAGCATCATCTGGGTCGCGGTTATAACCGGCTTCCCGGCCTTTTTGCATTTGGAAATTATTTCCTTCTCGACGTACGGTATTTCTCCGAGCGATACTTCATTGGCAAGATCTCCTCTGGCGACCATCACCGCATCAGCCACCTTGATTATTGAGTCGAGGTTTTTGACGGCCGCTTTCCGTTCGATTTTTGCGATTATCGGCTTGACAGATCCGAGGTGAAACATAAGATTTCTCAATTTGAGCACGTCGTCGGCGCCGCCTATGTAGGACATGGCGACATATTCTATGTCATGCGCAATTCCGAATTGCAGATCGCGCACATCTTTCGGAGTTATGACGCTCGTCACTTTTTTGGCGATATGATGTCCGCCTTTGCCCTGGACCCGCGGACCTGAAAGATCCTGGATTATCGGTACTTTACGCTTCAAAGACCTGGCGACTGAACGGATGGTATGGATGAATTTCGCATGTTCCTCGTAGGTTCCATGGGAAAAATTAAGCCTGGCGACGTCCATCTGATGCTTCATCATCTTGCGTAGGATTTTCGGATTTCTGCTGGCCGGCCCGATTGTGGCCACTATCTGGGCTCGTGAGTGTTTCATATTATTTTTTTGAAATTTCCATCAGTCTGTTATATTTGGCGACCCGTTCTCCGCGGTTCGGCGCTCCGGCCTTGAGGCCGAAGGATCCGAAGGCGTAGGCGAAATCGGCTATGAAGTCATCGCTTGTCTCTCCGCTGCGGTGGCTGACGATGCAGGCGACCCTGTTTTCATCGGCCAGGCGCATCACTTCGATCGTCTCGCTGAGCGTCCCGATCTGATTCGGTTTGATGATTATGCCGCTGATGCTTTTCCGCCGGATGGCCGTTAGAAGGCGGTCCGGATTTGTGACTGTCAGGTCGTCGCCTATGATTTTTATTCCCGGCTCAAGGGCGAGAAGTTTCCCGAAGTTTTCGAAATCCTCCTCGTGGAACGGATCTTCTATGGATACGATCGGGAATTTTTCGATCATTTTTCTGTATATTTTCATAAGCCCGTCGGCGGAGATTTTTTTGCCGTCCACGGAATATTTCCCGTTCTCGAAGAAAGAGGAAGCTGCGACATCTATGGCCAGGCCGACTTTGCCGGCCAGCTTGAGTTTCTTGATGATGTCGGACAAAATCTCCAGCGGTTCGGATACTTTGTCAGCTTCGATCACAAAGCCGCCTTCATCGCCGAAATTCGCCGAAAAAGGGCTGTATTTTCTGACGACCCGGTTCCTGAGTTCGGATCTTATTTTATCGGCTATGACCAATGATTCCCCGGCATCTGCGGTAAGCGGAACTATCATGTATTCCTGGAAGGCGAGACGGCTGGATGCGTGCTTGCCGGCGTTGACCAGATTCAGATATAGATAAGGCGTTCTGGGCGAAGTTTTAAGCATCTTCGCCAGATATTCGTAGGTTTCCATTCCGCTTGCGCTTGCGGCGGCTTTTGCGCATGCGATGCTGGTTCCAAGTATGGCGTTGGCTCCGATCCTGCCTTTATTATCGGTTCCGTCCAGGTTTAACAGGATGGAATCGATTTCCTTCTGTTCCCGGACATCTTTTCCTACCAACGCTTTTTTGATTTCTTTTTCAACCGAGGAGACGGCTTTCTTTACTCCGAGTCCGCGGAAACGGCTCTTTTCTCCGTCCCGTTTTTCCAGAGCTTCATGGCTGCCGGTGCTGGCTCCGGACGGAACTGCGAATTCTCCGGAAGAGGTTCCGGCGGCCACTTTTACTTTGATTGTCGGATTCCCGCGGGAATCCAGTATTTCACCGGCAGAGACGTCGGTGATGACGAAAGAATTTTTCATATATTAATGATACTTCCAAAACCGGCTGTTGCCAATTTTATTGTCCATATTTTTGCATCTGAAAAACTCCGGAAATACCGGAGTTTTTCAGATCAGATTCATTTTTATATCCAGTGAAGCCAGCCCTTCTTTTTCAAGCGTCATGGCAGGGGACCGGAAAGGCGAATATCCGGCCTTGGTGCAGGTCGCGTAATATTTTCCAGGCGCAAGCAGGAAGTTGAATCTTCCTTCGGCATCGGTCACTTTTGTGGCGAGAAGGCGGTTCAGGTCTTCGCTGAAAATCCTGACGACCGCAAGTGAGAGCGGGGAGCCGTCCTTTTGGGAGCGGACTGTTCCGAACGGCTTGAGGAAGTGATATCGGAAGTAAATCTTCAGGATATCCATCAGGAGATAGACGGCCAGGGTGGTGAGATTCAGTACGTTCGGCACGATGACCGCGCTGATGATGCTCAGGGCTGTTCCGAGAACGAGAAGGTATGGATTGATGGATTCAAGTACGCGTTTGAGTGCGTTTAGGAAATTTACCCTTCTCAGCGCCGCAATACTCAGCATTTCCACTGTCGGAGCAAGGGTGATATCCAGGTTGATGATGTTGTCGGCTGAGGCGATTTCGATGCTGCCGGTTTGCTGGGTTTCAAATCCGCGCTTGGATATCTTCAGGAAGTATTTTCCTGTCCCGACTACGGCGGCGAAGCGTCCGTCCGCGTCCGTCATCTGGACATCCTTGAGCTTATTGAATTCAGAGTCGTAGATCTGGACGGTAACTCCGGAAATCGGATTGCCGGAAAGTTTGTCAGTGACTCGGCCCCATGGCTTTCTCTGGCGGAATCTCACCAGTCCGATGAACCAGAATTTTACGAAGCTTAGCGCATTCAGGATTTCCATGAGATTGAAAGCGGCGCTGGCTCCGGCAGTTGAGGCGCTGACAGCAAGGACGCCGGCGCTGGTCGCGGCGACCGTCACCTGGGCAGGAGCGGCGATCTTCTTGACGGTATTTGTCACTACCGGATCAGCTTTCAGAGCTTTGACCACTTTAGCCGTCTCTTTAGCAACTTGATTAAGTGTATCCGCGAAAGCGAATCCTTTTGTGAGCCTGAGATTTACGAGATGGGAATTCGGAAGATTTGTCGAGGTCCAGGTGATGGTATAGGTATTTCCGATTATGAAAGTTTCTCCGCCAGTCGGATAGGTGATATTAAGAGTGGCCGGTTCGGCGGCGTGTGCTGTAAGGGAATGCATCCAAAGAGTTATTGGGGAAGTGGATTCAAGTGTTCCGGCAGTCAGATCGCTTGCGAGTCGGAATGCTGCATCGGTGCTGTCCTGGATTGTCGGATCGGTTGCGGATATGACTGTAATATTATAATTACCGCCTTCAGTTATGGTCAGCAGCGAGTAGCCAGATTCCGGTTGCAACGGTTCGGCGGTATTCCAATCGTATGAACCGTCGTTAGTTGTTCCTTGTTCTATGTATCCGGCGCCTGTTGTTTCGCCTCCGGTTGCGGCCTGGAAAATTTGGATGATTCCGCCACCGACGGAGCTGGCGATTTCTGTAATGCCCGAACTTACAGTGCTGACAGCAGTCACGGTCTCTTGGACTGTCGGAGTTGGTGTGGGCTCAGGAGCAGGTTCAGGAGTCGGTTCCGGAGTAGGTTCCGGAGTTGGCTCAGGCGTCGGTTCCGGGGTCGGCTCAGGAGTTGGCTCAGGCGTCGGTTCCGGGGTCGGTTCAGGAGTTGGGGTCGGAGCAGGTTCAGGAGTCGGTGTTGGCGTTGGTGAAGGTGCCGGCGCGCTTCCTCCGCCTCCTACGGAGCAGAGATCGCTGGTTGGTGTAATTGTATAGGTTGTTGATCCTCCAGGCGACAGGGTATAGGTAGAAAGACTCGTTTCGCAGGTTGAAGAAACCGATGTACTTGGGGAAATTGTCAGGTGCCTCCGATCTGCTGAGCTCAGCGTGATGCTCTGTCCACTGCTCATCTGGATGGTGAAGCTGTCGGAATCAACATCAATCTGATCCAGCGACCCCACTGTTCCGTAAATATCGATTAAAATCCCCGCGACGGAGATATTCACTTCTCCCGGATTTAGATTCACGTCAGCCGAGGCGATCTGATATCCGGCCAATGCGAATAAAATCGTCAGACTGAGCGATTTTATTATTTTCATCTTCATTATTGAAGTATATCATTTTGAAATATATTAGAAAGCGGAGTTATGCACAACTCACCATCCTTTCATTGTATTTTTTTGTTATAATTAATTGGTACCTATATTCGGTACTTCCCAGTGAAAAAATGGCTCTCTAATACATTTGGAGCAAGCTCTGAAAAAAATCTTGAAATTCCGTATTCAATACGGATGTTTGCGTTTGTATTGTCCGTAACAGTCACCACCGCCGGAATAGGGTATTATG